>Ga0105859_1000005_pt1 | contig 137442 bp, 137 predicted proteins | sample OrgsoiDNA_201063_FD_89684 | JGI IMG/M metagenome (GOLD analysis project Ga0105859, IMG submission 89684) | Permafrost soil microbial communities from the Arctic, to analyse light accelerated degradation of dissolved organic matter (DOM) -... | ecosystem: Environmental > Terrestrial > Soil >...
CATTCCAGCATTTCAGACAGGTACAAAACCGGTGGGAGTCGAGCTTGCTCGCGAAGGCGTTGGTCCTGAAACATCGCGGGAGACTGACACACCGCAATCGCGGGCAAGCCTCGCTCCAACAATGGCTCCAGCGCTGCGCTCAAACCAACGGGCAATGCTCACAATGCCCGATCCACTCCACTTGATAGCTCAAGCAGCAACTACGGCGCTGGCGGCGTTGGTCGGGGTAAGTGATGGCGTTGAACAGGGGGTTGCGGCGGCCGTCGCTGCGCTGCTTGTTGCGCAGCAGCGCATAACCGGCATCCAGTGGCACGTCGCTGACGTCGGCCAATTGCCGCAGGCAGGTTTCCAGATAATCCCCGGCATTGCCCCATAGAACCCCACCCCCCACACCGCTGTAGGCACTCAAGGACTCGATGACCGGCTGCAGGTTGTGGTCCAGCAAACCGTCGAAACTTTCAACAGCGACAGCTGCCCCCTGCTCCGGCAGCTTCACCCCGTCCGGCAGGCCACGGGAGTCCAGGGACACGCCAATCCCCTCCAGCGCCAGTGGCCAACACCAGCCCTGCACCAGGACCGCCACCACCACCAGCGGGATCAAGTGCATGAAGTAATACTTGGACCACTGCGACACCAGCACCGGCAAATGCCTGGGCATCAGCTCCGGGCCGTAGGTTTGCATCAGCATCTGATCAAGCTTTTCAGGCTGCAACAGGTCCAGCAGCGCATACACCGGGCGCGGATCATCGTCGGCCACCAGGCTCTGGCCGAATGCCTGCAAGGCGCCCTCGAACCTCATGGTTTTTTCTGCTCCCGAGGCCAGGCCAGGCTGAAACAGGCGCCACCCAGGCTTTCACTGCGACCGATCAAGGCACGACCTTCGTGCCAATGGATGATCCGCCGCACAATCGACAAGCCCAACCCGTGTCCGCCCGACGCCCGGGTGCGGCTGTCATCCAGGCGCATGAAGGGGGTGAAAATCCGGTCCCAGGCGTTTTCCGGGATGCCGGGGCCGTCGTCTTCGATGTCGATGCGGCAACGCTGCTGCCCCACCTGATAACTGACGCGAACCTCGCATTCGGCGTGGCGCATGGCGTTACTCACCAGGTTCTGCACCGCGCGATGCAGATAACGCGGTTCTGCCTCGACCCAGGCCCCGTCGCAATCAGCCGCCGACAGGCAATGACCCCGCGCCACCCGCACATGGGCTCGCAGCGGCGCCAGTTCGGCGATGACCTGATTGATCAACGCACCCAGGTCAATGCGCTGGAAATTCAAATTCGGCGCGCCCTGCTCCAGCCGCGCGTAGGTCAGCATCTCGTCCACCAACTTGTCGAGATCCTGAATATCGCTGTCCATGCCCACCATGTATTTGTGCCGGGCCTCGGGCGTGGTGGCGTCGCTGATCATCTCCAGCCCGAAACGCAGGCGCGCCACGGGGGTGCGCAACTCGTGGGACACCGCCCGCACCAGTTCGCGCTGAATGGTCAGGGAACGCTGCAAATGTTCAGCCATGCCATTAAAAGCTGCCGCCAGACGCCCGACCGAATCAGCGCCCGTGGCCGGAACCCGGGTTTGCAGGCTGCCTTGGGCGATTTGCGTGGCCGCCGCTTCCAGGCCCAACAAGCGACGCTCAAGCCGGCGCACCAGCAGGTAAACCACCAGACCGATGAGGCACAACCCCAGGAAGGCGATCAGCACCAACAGTTGCGGTGGGTAGACATTCATCTGATACAGCGGGCCGATCTCCAGCACCCACGGAGTGTCGGGAAGCCCGGCAAACACCCGGATCGAGTCCCCGCCCCGGCCCAGCGCCAACACCGTGTCGCCCTCATAAACCCGGCGCCGCTGGTCGTCGTTGACGTCCGCCGCCTCCAGACGCAGCAGGCGCATGTCGAAACCAAAGCCCTTTTCCTGCTTCAACGCCTCAAGACGCCTGGGCTGCTCGTCCACGGGGAAGCGCACCAACTCATCCATCAGCAGGTAAATAGTCGCCCGCGCCAGCTGCTCGCTGATTTGCTGCACCTCGCCGGTCAGCAACAGCGGCTCGGTGTCGCTCAACTGCCGAAACACCCGGGCCGCATGGGGCCCGGTCTGCTCCACCACCACTTGGCCCCGCTGCAAACGGCCACGGGTGGCGATGTCCAGGTGTGCCTGATCCAGGGGCTGTAACTCCAGCGGAATCCCCAGCAAGCGCCCCCACACCGCCAACGCCCGCTGGCGCTCGATGGCATCCATTGCACGCAGGTTGTCGCCCATCAAGGCAAAGGTGCCGTGGGCCAGGCGTTCGCGGTATTGCTCGGTGCGCACCTCGTTGACCAGATGCAGCGCCAGCACCCCGAGCATGGCCACCAGCACCAGCACGCCAAGCATGCCGCCATAGATGCGCAGGAAGATGGAGTTCATGGCTTATTCGTTCAGCGCAAGGCGGGGCATGTCCTGCGCCGCTTCGGGAACAAACAGATAGCCTTTGCTGCGCACAGTCTTGATCAGGCGCGGGTGGATTGGATCATCGCCAATCTTGGGGCGAATGCGCGAGATACGGACATCAATGGAGCGATCCTGGCCGTCATAGCCCACCCCACGCAGCGCGGTGAACAACTCTTCGCGAGACAGAATGCGCCCGGCGTTGGCCACCAGCAGCCACAAAAGGTCGAATTCGGCGCTGGTCAGCTCGATGCTGTTGTCCTGCAGCCAGGCTTCACGCAAGGCGTTGTCCACAACCAGCGGGCCGAACACCAGCCGCCGCTGTTCGCCGCTGGGCCCTTCGGCCACTTCGCTGCGCCGCAACAGGGCATGGATGCGCGCCAACAAGACGCGGGGATGTACGGGCTTACAGACAAAATCATCGGCGCCCATGTCCAGACCCTGCACCTGATCGGTGTCATCGGTGCGGGCGGTAAGCATCAGAATAGGCCCGTCATAGCCCGCCCGGACCTTGCGGCAGATGCTCAGGCCATCTTCACCGGGCAGCATGAGGTCGAGAATCACCAGGTCGGGCTGCTCCTCGATGATCCGCACCGCCGCCCGCGCGCCGTCACCTTCGATGCGCACGCGCAGGCCGTTGTTCTCCAGGTAGTCGCGGGTCAGCTCAGCCAGACGCTGGTCATCCTCAACGATAAGTACTTGCCAAGCTTCCTGCTCCAAGGCGTATCTCCAGACAGATGACGGTAATGACGAAGCTCTTGTGGGAGATTCTAGGTTCGGCGGCAACCTGCGGGAGCGAATTTATTCGCGAAGCGGTGTGTCAGCCAACCGAGAGGCTGGATGTACCGGCCTCTCGCGAATGAATTCGCTCCCACAAGGTCTGCATGAGCGCCTACCGGGGGGCCCGAATCAGGGGCAATTTCACGCACGATCCCGGTGCGATGCGGGCGATTGTAGCAATGGCTCGCGGTAAGCACACGACATGCCAGATTGACCTTGTGATCTGCGATTTTTGTGATAGGGTTCGCGCCCGCAAAAATCCGCCGGGCAAATTAAAAGAGTCGAAAAACACGGACAAACGGTTCTGCCCAGCATTGCTGCGGCCTACAGCCAGTTTCCCCTTTTCGCACACAATTTACACACAGCTTTATCCACAGCTTTGAGATTGTCACATCCCGCAAAACGCACTATCTTGTACCTCGCCGCGAAAAAAACCCTACATGTAGGGTTTGGCAGTAAAAACCCAACACAACTCGATCGAGAATTTCAAGCCTTTTTCTCGGGTGTGCGCGGTAAAACCCAGGCCTTGTTTTGCAGTCAAACCGCTCGTGCGAATGGCTGGCGCTCTAGACCGGACAATCCCCGGCGCGCGGTACAAGTGTTGCAACAAAAGACGAGCATTCTTCAATCAGATTTGAGGGTAACGGACATCCATCCGAGACCCATCCGGACTTCAAAGCCAAAGGATGGCAAACAAGCCTTCCTGACTCCGTTTTGAAGTCTTTCCAGCCGACGCTTTGTCGGCTGAACTGCTTTCAACACGGAACGGTGGGCACGTTGTCAGTGCCCAAACAAACATAGAGAACGTGGAGATACCCATGCAAACAGACACAACTCGCGAGAATTCGCCGACCGCAGCGCCGCACGCAGACCAGTCCCAACAGGACTTGTCCGCTACTGCGCCGGGTCAGCTGCGCGTGATCAAGCGTAATGGGACCGTTGTTCCTTATACCGATGACAAAATCACCGTTGCCATTACCAAAGCGTTTCTTGCAGTTGAAGGCGGTACCGCCGCCGCGTCGTCGCGCATCCACGACACCGTTGCCCGCCTGACCGAACAGGTTACCGCCACCTTCAAACGTCGCATGCCTTCGGGCGGCACGATCCACATCGAAGAAATCCAGGATCAGGTAGAACTGGCGCTGATGCGCGCTGGCGAGCAAAAAGTGGCTCGCGACTACGTGATCTACCGCGATTCGCGCGCCAAAGAGCGTGCTGTACGCTCCACCGACGCCCCTGTGCAGGCTCACCCGTCGATCCGTATCACCCGCGCCGACGGCAGCGTTGCACCGCTGGACATGGGTCGCCTGAACACCATCGTCACTGAAGCCTGTGAAGGGCTGGAAGAAGTCGATGCTGCCCTGATCCAGAACGAAACCCTGAAAAACCTCTACGACGGCGTTGCGCTCAAAGACGTCAACACCGCCCTGGTGATGACCGCGCGTACCCTGGTAGAGCGCGAGCCGAACTACTCGTTCGTGACCGCCCGCCTGCTGATGGACACCCTGCGTGCCGAAGGCCTGAGCTTCCTGGAAGTGGCCGAAAGCGCTACTCACCACGAAATGGCCGACCTGTACGCCAAGGCCCTGCCTTCGTACGTCGCCAAGGGTATCGAGTTCGAATTGCTGAACCCTGTGCTGGCCACCTTCGACCTGGAAAAACTGGGCAAGGCGATCAACCACGAGCGCGACCAGCAGTTCACTTACCTGGGCCTGCAGACCCTGTACGACCGTTACTTCATCCACAAGGATGGCGTGCGTTTCGAACTGCCGCAGATCTTCTTCATGCGTGTGGCCATGGGCCTGGCGATCGAAGAGAAAGCCAAGGAAGATCGCGCCATCGAGTTCTACAACCTGCTGTCGTCCTTCGACTACATGTCGTCGACCCCGACACTGTTCAACGCCGGTACCCTGCGTCCACAGCTGTCCAGCTGCTACCTGACCACCGTGCCGGACGACCTGTCGGGCATCTACCACGCGATCCACGACAACGCCATGCTGTCCAAATTCGCAGGCGGCCTGGGCAACGACTGGACCCCGGTTCGTGCATTGGGCTCGTACATCAAGGGCACCAACGGCAAATCCCAGGGTGTTGTGCCGTTCCTGAAAGTCGTGAACGACACCGCCGTAGCGGTCAACCAGGGCGGCAAGCGCAAAGGCGCTGTGTGTGCGTACCTGGAAACCTGGCACATGGACATCGAAGAGTTCATCGAGCTGCGCAAGAACACCGGTGACGACCGTCGTCGTACCCACGACATGAACACTGCCAACTGGATCCCTGACCTGTTCATGAAGCGCGTCTTCGATGACGGCAAGTGGACCCTGTTCTCGCCATCGGAAGTGCCAGACCTGCACGACCTGACCGGCAAGGCATTCGAAGAGCGTTACGAGTACTACGAAGCGCTGACTGAATATCCGGGCAAGGTCAAACTGTTCAAGACCATCCAGGCCAAAGACCTGTGGCGCAAGATGCTGTCCATGCTGTTCGAAACCGGCCACCCATGGTTGACCTTCAAAGACCCGTGCAACCTGCGCAGCCCGCAGCAGCACGTGGGCGTGGTCCACAGCTCGAACCTGTGCACCGAGATCACCCTGAACACCAACAAGGACGAGATCGCGGTCTGCAACCTGGGCTCGATCAACCTGCCGAACCACATCGTCAACGGCAAGCTGGACACCGACAAGCTCAAGCGTACTGTCGACGTCGCCGTGCGCATGCTCGATAACGTGATCGACATCAACTACTACTCGGTGCCGCAAGCCAAGAACTCGAACTTCAAGCACCGTCCAGTCGGCCTGGGCATCATGGGCTTCCAGGACGCGCTGTACCTGCAGCACATCCCTTACGGTTCTGATGCTGCCGTCGAGTTCGCCGACAAGTCCATGGAAGCGGTCAGTTACTACGCGATTCAGGCTTCCTGCGACCTGGCCGACGAGCGTGGCGCCTACGAGACGTTCCAGGGCTCACTGTGGTCCAAAGGCATCCTGCCGCTGGACTCGCAACAGATCCTGATCGAACAGCGTGGCCAGAAGTACATCGACGTTGACCTGAACGAATCCCTGGACTGGGCGCCAGTACGTGCCCGTGTACAGAAAGGCATTCGTAACTCCAACATCATGGCCATCGCACCGACCGCCACCATCGCCAACATCACTGGCGTGTCGCAGTCGATCGAGCCGACTTACCAGAACCTGTACGTGAAATCGAACCTCTCGGGCGAATTCACCGTGATCAATCCGTACCTGGTTCGCGACCTCAAGGCCCGCGGCCTGTGGGACTCGGTCATGATCAACGACCTGAAGTACTACGACGGTTCGGTGCAGCAGATCGAGCGCATCCCGGCAGAGCTCAAAGCCCTGTACGCCACCGCGTTCGAAGTCGACACCAAGTGGATCGTCGATGCCGCCAGCCGCCGTCAGAAGTGGATCGACCAGGCTCAGTCCCTGAACCTGTACATCGCTGGCGCTTCGGGCAAGAAGCTGGACGTGACCTACCGCATGGCCTGGTACCGTGGTCTGAAAACCACCTACTACCTCCGTGCCCTGGCCGCGACCAGCACCGAGAAATCGACTATCAGCACCGGCAAGCTCAACGCAGTGTCGAGCGGCGGCAACCACGGCGACGACTCCGTCCTCGCCGCACCGAAGCCATCCGAGTTCGCCCCTGCCGGCCCGGCGCCAGTGCCAAAAGCCTGCGCGATCGACGAGCCAGACTGCGAAGCCTGTCAGTAAAAGCTGTTCAGAGCACCACCATGTCAAGGTGGTGCTCATCACCAAACTGTTGGAGCGAGGCTTGCCCGCGAACTGGAGTTCAGTCGATAACGTTATCGTCTGATCTGACGCTTTCGCGGGCAAGCCTCGCTCCAACAGTTTTGGTACCACCCGAGCTTCTCGCCCATCCTCAGCCCTTTCCGCTACACTGTCGCCTTTGAACCTGGAGGCGCCTCCATGACACATCCCTCCCTCGATGCAAAAAAAGCCTACTTCGCCAAAACGCGTAAATCCAACTACGCAGCCAGCCTGCGCCTGGAAGGTTTCGACAGCACTCCTCTCGACGCCGAACGCCCGCTGACGTCGCGCGAAGAACTGCTCAAAACCTATCGCAACAAACAGGCCTGATGATCGATAAATACGGCGCCGGTCAAGACCCCTACTGCTATCCCGGCACCAGGGTGTTACGCAATCGTCTAAACCTGACCGACGACAACGTATTGGCACAAGCAGAACGCGCGCTGTCGGAAGTCGCTGCGCAATCTATCGAATTCTCGCCGCCGCCTTACGATCTTTCCTGTCTCAAAAGCATTCATCAGCAACTGTTCGCAGACCTCTACGAGTGGGCTGGCGAACTGCGCACCGTGGATATATCGAAAGGCGATACCCACTTCTGCACCACCGGACGCATTGAGCCTGAAGCCGAGAAGATGCTTAACTCCTTAGCCAGGGCCAATTGGTTCCAGGATCTGGATCGCACGAGTCTGGTCATCGCAAGCGCCGAACTGTTTGGAGACTTAAACGTCATCCATCCTTTCCGCGACGGAAACGGCAGAGCCCAACGAATTCTGTTCGAACACATCATCGTCAACGCCGGCTACGAAATCAGTTGGTGGGCAGTGGATGCGCAGGAATGGATTCAGGCGAATATCGACGCGGTGGTTTGTGATTATGCAGCGCTTACGAAGGTCTTTGACCGCTGCATTGGACAGCCGATCAGCGAATGGACACAACGCTGAAATCGACTCAATTTTGAAGCCGTTCGTCGCTCATCAAAAGTAGCCGCATCCAGAACAGTAAAAGATCAAAGCGCTACAACGCCCGGTATTCGCGGCGTCGTAAAAAGACAGCGCTAATTATCGCCAAAATAGCCAATCGGAAACGTTCGCAACGATGATTGCCCGAAACCCAATCACACTATATGCTGCGTTTCTAAATGTAAAAAACACTACATACGGGATTTTCGCTCTGTCCTCTCTCATCTCTGATGAAGTGAGAATGAACGCCCAAACGCGGAAGAAAAAAGCAAAATCAGACGTCAAAACTCAATCACGGACGAACAAGTGGCGGATGAAATCTGTATAATCTCGCGCTCGCTCAAAGGTACTCAAATGACCATTTGCAAAAGCACAATTGGCTTACCTGAAAGCAACCCCAAAGACCCGATTTGCTCGCCTGTCAGGCATAGCCACGGCAGCGAATTCGCGGGGCGACCGACGGCGTCAAAGAACGCTCAATAGCAGCAATCCCGAGACACCCAATTTCCCGTTGCCAGTGCCTTGAATGCGACGCTGGCACTACATACTTTAAAATCCAACCGGTCGCCACGCGCGGCCCTCGAGCAGGAGCCTCATCACCATGCTGAGCTGGGACGAATTCGATAAAGAAGACGCAGCCGAACCCGCCAAAGGCGCCAACGCAGGCCACGCCTCCGAAGCTGCCATGGACAAACTCGACAGCGCCGGTGCCGGTGCAGCCCAGGAAGCCCGCGCCGTCACCGACAGCGACTCGGCTGCGATCATCCGCGCCAAGGCTGCACTGGACAAACTCGACATCGCCGAAGGCCTGGCTGAACTCGAAGGCGCCAGCGCACGTGTTGCCGTCGACGAAAAAATGATGATCAACTGCCGTGCCGACCTCAACCAGCTCGTACCTTTCAAGTACGACTGGGCCTGGCAGAAGTACCTCGACGGCTGCGCAAACCACTGGATGCCGCAAGAAGTCAACATGACCGCCGACATCGCCGTATGGCGTAACCCGGAAGGCCTGACCGACGACGAGCGTCGCATCGTCATGCGTAACCTCGGCTTCTTCTCCACCGCCGACTCCCTGGTTGCCAACAACCTGGTGCTGGCCGTGTACCGCCTGATCACCAACCCGGAGTGCCGCCAGTACATCCTGCGCCAGGCCTTCGAAGAAGCGATCCACACCCACGCCTACCAGTACTGCATCGAGTCGCTGGGCATGGATGAAGGCGAAATCTTCAACATGTACCACGAGATCCCGTCGGTCGCGAAAAAGGCAGCCTGGGGCCTCAAGTACACCCGCTCCATCTCCGATCCGAAGTTCGAAACCGGCACCGTCGAAACCGACAAGGAACTGCTGCGCAACCTGATCGCCTACTACTGCGTACTGGAAGGTATCTTCTTCTACTGCGGCTTCACCCAGATCCTCTCCATGGGCCGCCGCAACAAGATGACCGGCGTCGCCGAGCAGTTCCAGTACATCCTGCGCGACGAATCCATGCACCTGAACTTCGGCATCGACGTGATCAACCAGATCAAGATCGAAAACCCACACCTGTGGGATGCCGAAATGAAGGAAGAAGCCTCGCAGATGATCCTGCAAGGTACTCAGCTGGAAATCGAATACGCCCGCGACACCATGCCACGCGGCGTGCTGGGCATGAACGCAGCGATGATGGAGGACTACCTGAAGTTCATCGCTAACCGTCGTCTGTCGCAGATCGGCCTGAAAGAAGAGTACCCAGGGACCGTTAACCCGTTCCCGTGGATGAGCGAGATCATGGACTTGAAGAAAGAGAAGAACTTCTTTGAGACGCGAGTGATCGAGTATCAGACAGGTGGCGCGCTGAGCTGGGATTGATTCAGCTAAGCCAGCGGTACTTTGCACTGACGGCTGAGATGCCGTCAGTCGCCCAAAGTCTTCAGGCTGTAATCCAAGACCTTGAGCGCTGCCGGGCCGTTGGGCACCAGATCACCCAGGGCTGGACCAACCCCTCGGGTTACCTGAAAACCGGCACCGCTGCAGTCCCGTTTGGCTTTTGCAGGTACTCACGCAGCCGCACACCAATATCTGCAATCTTTGCCTCTCCTGCACTCAAGGCTTGCGGGTTGGTGTGGACCGAGTAATGACCCAGCGCGAGGTCATACGGATGGGGTGCCGCAGAACCGATCACGAAGACCGTATCGGTGTGCATCGCCTTCAGCGTAACTGCACTATTACCGGGTTCGAAGATGACCATTTCTCCTGCGGTCACAAGGCCTGGCAGGACAAGATTTCCCCGGCTGACACTCAGCCACAATGACTCGTGCCCATCGGGTGGAACGTAGGTCCAGGATTCGCCGGCGCCTAGCGTAACCAGCAGATAATTCACCCCGTCGGGAGCGCGAACCGGGCTTTGAATACCCTGGTACTTGCCAAGAATCACCCGCGCCGGCCCCACTTCAGGCATCACGCCTGACTCAAGGTATTGGCTATCGACACTCGCGTTTTCCAGCGCCGGTGGTAGCGCAATCCAAAGCTGAAACCCCTGGATCCGCTTCGATGTCCCTACCGACATCTCCTTCCCGTGCCAGACCCCGCCGCCTGCCCGCATCCACTCAACACCACCATAGTCAATCGTCCCCGAGCCCGACTCGGCATCCTCGAAGTGCAAATTGCCTTCGGTAATCAGGGTGATGGTGGCGATCCCCGAATGCGGATGCATAGGCATGCCGTGAATGAAAGTACTCTCACCTTCAAACAGATCAAGGAACACGAAAGGCTTGACCAGGTGCCCCAGGTCGGAGGGGCTCATGAGTCGGACAATAGGGCCTCGCCCACCGCCCGTGGTGCGGTAGCTGATTGCTCGGTGAGCGATGGTTTCCCGTGTAGAGCCATCGATGTGTGGTTGTTGCTGAGAAGTCATGATGATCACTCACAAAAAAGAAGGGGGGCATGCCCCCCAGACGCTAACGGTGTATGCCTCAACGTCGACTGACGGGTGTATCAACGACGGCGAGCGTCGAGGCTGAAGCGACCGGCACCGAACGCCACGACTTGCAGCAGACCACCGGCCATCGCGATGTTCTTGAAGAAGTGAATGAACTGGTTCTGATCGGCCAGCGCATGATGGAAGGCCAATGCCGTGATGACGCTGAACGCTGCCAGGACTGCGGCTACGACACGGGTGCGATAACCTGCGATCAGCGCCAGGCCACCGCCCACTTCAATAATGATCGCCACTACCAGCGCCAACTGGGGAAGCGGCAGCCCAACGGAGCTGATGTAACCGATCATCATGGCGGGCGCTGCCAGTTTCGAAAGACCGGAAAGGAGGAAGATTGCGCTGAGCAGGATTCGGCCAATCAACGAGACCGAGGCTTGAGTCACGTCGGAACGGCTTTGTTCAGCAGTGGCTGAATGAGGAACGTTTGCAGAGATAGACATGGGGGTATTTCCTTGAATGGGGTGCGATTCGACATGAACCGCCCGAGTGAGGAAATCTTGCGCCCCGCCATCTAATCTGAATAGCCGGTTAATTTAGATCATTAGATTCGATTAAATAGACAAGCTATCCTGCATCGCCCGAAGCCAATGGCCGGGTAATATTGATCTTTACGTTTGAGGACATCGGCATGAGCTCTGAGCCCGGAACACCGACACTGGATCAACTGCGCGTGTTCCTGACGGTCGTGGAAGTCGGCAGTTTTGCAGCGGCTGCCAGAAAACTGCACCGGGCCACCTCGGTCATCAGTTATTCAATCGCCAACCTGGAACTGCAGCTCGGCGTGTCCCTGTTCGACCGCCAGACAACGCGCAAACCCCAGCTCACCGATGCCGGGCGCACCGTGCTGGTCGAAGCCAGAACCATCACCAACGGGATTCATGGATTACGCGCCAAGGTCAAAGGCCTGCTTCAGGGGCTCGAAGCCGAAGTCCACGTCGTGCTGGATGTAATGCTGCCCGCCGAACGGGTGGTGGACGCACTCAAATCCTTCCGCGAGGAATTCCCTACGGTTTCACTGCACCTGCACATGGAGGCGCTCGGCGCCGTCACTGAGCTGGTCGTCAACCGAGGCGCCACAATCGGTGTCAGCGGGCCAATGAATGATGGAGTCGACGGTATCGAAAGGATTGCTGTCGGCAGTGTCGACTTAATTCCCGTGGCAGCCCCGAATCATCCGCTGGCTTCAAGCGACACCCATGTTCCGGGCGCCGGACGAGAGTTCACACAACTGGTGCTGTCTGATCGCTCGCGCCTGACCAAGGGTAAGGATTTTGCCGTTCTCAGTAACCGCACCTGGCGGCTGGCGGACCTGGGCGCCAAGCACATGTTGCTGCGTGAAGGTATTGGTTGGGGGAACATGCCAGCCCCGATGGTCCGGGAAGATCTGGACAGCGGCCGGCTCGTGCAATTGAACATACCGGAATACGAAAGCGGCCAATATTCCTTCGACGTCATCTACCGCACGGATTTACCGCCGGGCCCTGCGGCGAAGTGGCTGATCGAGCGCTTTGTTAAACAAAGCTCGGCGTCATAACGCAAAACACGCCGCACTAGGTGTCACTTAAGAAACCGAACTTGTGCAGGCTGTGTGGGAGCGAATTCATTCGCGAGAGGCCAGCACATCCAACATGTTCGGTGACTGGCAATCCAAATTCGCGAATGAATTCGCTCCCACAAGCTTTGCATCAATCAAAACCATTTGTTTCAGACCCGATTCCCAGAGGTTTCGTGGCTTAACCGACTCTACACCCCATCCACGCACTCGATCACTGTAAAACTGACACTGCCAAACGCTGGCAACGTGGCCAACGGCGAATGGCTTTCCACCTCAAAGTAGGGCAAATCCGGGGCGTTGAAGACTTCCACCGGATGACCATGGGCATACGGCAGCCCCGGCGATACCGGTGCCATGCGCCAGTAACGCACTCGCCCCTCAGGCAGGTCCAGCTCAACGCTCAACAACCCGCTGGTGCCAGTGATACCCACCTTGAATTGCTTTGCCTGCTGACAGAGTACGCTGGCATGTTCAGCCGTCGTGGCGATCAAGCCCTCCTCCACCAGGTCCCCAAGCTCGCCCTTCCCACTTATCTCGCAGAACTCGCCCACACCCGTCGCCCACTCCACTGCCACATGGCCCGGACGGCGCAACATCAGCACATCCCAGATGCCGTATTGCACAGTCTGGCTGGAGGTGTTGATCAAGGTGTGTTCCACCTTCCAGAAGGTTTCACCGCTGCTGATGGAAACCCTGCGCCGAATCTGCAAGCCGCTCTGGCGACACACCGGGCTTAGCAGTTCGATACCGGCTGATATCTCATGCTGCCAGGTGCTCACAACCTGATAGGCACCACTGTCCAGATCCCGTTGTGGGCAGCCTTCCGGCCAGCTGGTTTCGGGGGCTACCCAGGTCTTGCCACCCCCCCAGAGCGGGAACGCCCAGTCGCCACACAATTGCGCCCAGCGATGGGGATCATCCTCCGCCAGCCTGCCTTCCAGCGCCGGGTTGATGAAACACAATTCGACGCCAGCGTACTCAATGGACATCAACCGACCACCGATCGCCGGCACGATATGCAAGGACAATTCGCCTTGGGTCAGCGTCCAGGCGGACCAGCCACGGAACTGGCTTTCTTTGAGTTGCATGGTCCGACCTCAGCTTTTATCGACAGGTTTGCTGCGAAACAACGACACCGATTCCGGTTGTGCTGCTTTACACATCACCGGCGCGATCCCCCGTGCGATCAGTTCGGCATCGGCCACCACCCGCTTGCCGATTTGCTGCAAGGCAGCCTCCATGGCGCCCGCCTGGTGAGGCGACAGCAGCAGGTTTTCGATGCGACGCAAGCGGTGATCGGCCGGCACCGGTTCTACCGGGAAAACGTCAGTCGCGACACGAATATGGCCACTGTCAGCCGCATCCAGCATCGCCTCGAAATCCACCACGCCGGCTCGACTGACCAGTACCAACGCTGCCCCCTGCTGCATGGAGGCAAACTGCGTGGCATCCAGAAAACCCTGGTTGTGGGCAGTGACACCGGCCACGACAAAGACAATACGTGACGTCTGCAGCACCTGCTCCAGGCTCGCCGCCTGGCAACCCAGGCTCGTCAGGTAATCAGCCGGTAACCACGGATCGTAAGCAATGATGTCGCAGTTGAATGGCTTGAGCAGCGGCACGATGGCTCGCCCCAGGTCACCCATGCCGATGAAGCCGACCTTTTGCCGGAACAGGCTGTAGGCATCCCGGTTGGCGTCCAGGCCATAACGTTCGCAATGGTTGCGGAAGTTACGGTCCGAACGGCTGACACCCCGTGCCAGATCAATCGCCATGCCCAAGGCCACTTCAGCCACTGGCTCGGCAAATACCGGGCTGACGTTCAACACCCGCACACCGTGGGAGAAGCAGTAGCCATAGTCGACATTGGGCAGAAAGTTGCCCTCGACGTTAAACACAACTCTCAAGTCAGGCAACTGTGCAAGGCGTTCAGCCGGCAAGTCCAGCTGCCCGATGATCATGGTTGCACCCAGCGCCTTTTCAGCAAAAACGGCGTCGGTTACCGGCCCGTCTTCATGGATAACCAGTTCACCCAAACTACGCAACGCGGCCAAATCCTGTGCATCGAAAATATCACTGACAGCACGCGGAGCCGGGGCAAGAAAGATACGAGTGGTATTTGCTACAGGCGACATAGATCACTCCAAAGACAAGGCAATAGTTATCAGACAGACTGACACTGGCCTGCGCCAGCGGGTATATAAGAAAAACCAGTTAACGTACTTTTCGGGTAAACAACTTATCGAGGGTCACCGTAAGAATAATCAACGTCCCCATGACGATTTGCTGGTAGTAAGACTGCACGTTGACGATATTCAGAATGTTGCTGATCACCCCGATAATCAGGCCGCCAATCACCACGCCAAAAATCTTCCCGCGACCACCGAAGAAACTGGTGCCACCGATAATCGCCGAGGCAATGGCAAACGTCTCAAAGCCAAAACCGGCATTGGGTTCGGCAGCGCCGGTACGGGCAGCAGTGACGATCCCGGCGACACCCGCACACAGGCCGGAGATCATAAACACGATAAAGGTGTGCGACTTGACGTTGATCCCGGAAAACCACGCCGCCTGGGCGTTACCACCCAAGGCATAGATGTTGCGCCCCAACTTGGTGTGTTGTGCCAGGAAATACAGGGCCGCCACCACCACGACCGTGATGATCACCGGCACCGGAATCCCTAGCAAACGCCCGGATATCAAGTCGATGAAGCGCCGGTCGAAGCCAAACACCGAACGCGCATCGGAGATGATCAGGGTCAGGCCACGATAGATCGCCGTGGTCCCCAGGGTAATGATGAAGGGGTGCAGTTGAGTGATGTTCACCAGTATTCCGTTGATTGCCCCCAGCACCGCGCCCAACACCAGACCACCCAGGATGATGGCCAGCCAGAACGGGCAACCGCTGATCATCAGCTTGGCGGTGACCATCCCGGTCAGCGCCAGCATCGAGCCCACGGACAAATCGATACCGGCAATCAGAATGGTAAAAAACACCCCACAGGCCAACAACACCATCACTGAACTTTGCACCAGAATCTGGCTCAGGTTACTGCCGGTCAGAAAGTAATCGGGCGACAGAATGCTGGAGAACACCAGCAATAAGATCAGGATGCCGACCGTACCGTAAGTTTGCCAAAGCGAGGCAAAGTCACGGGCGACAGCGGGTTTTGGCAACGGCAACTTCTGCGAAGGCTTGTTCATGTCACATCTCCGATTCATACGCATCAACGTGGGGTTAGTTACGCCATTGCAATGCGCATGATGTCTTCTTCTGTTGCGTCGTGATTATCGAGAATGTCTGCAATGCAGCCCTCTTTATAAACAGCGATGCGGTTACATACGGCCAGCAACTCGGGCAACTCAGACGACACCATCAAGATACTTTTGCCCGCGTCGGCCAGGTCCCGCATGAGCTGATAAATTTCCGACTTGGCACCAATATCAATGCCCCGGGTCGGCTCATCAAAAATAAACAAATCACATTCCGCCGCCAGCCATTTGGCAATGATTGCCTTTTGCTGATTACCACCGGACAACTCGGTAATGTTCTGCTGCGGTGAGGCACAACGGATGCGCAATCGCTCCACATAACGGGTGCCGAATTGCCGTTCCAGCGACAAGTCGATGCGCGCCAGGGAGATCTGCCGCCGGGTGGAACGCACGAACGGCACGATCGAAATGTTTTCGGCGATCGAAAAATTGTGGAAGAAGCCGGTCTGGCGACGGTCTTCGGTGACAAACGCCATGCCCGCCTTGACCGCGTGATAAGGCGTCTTGACCGTGACATCGCGCCCATTGAGGGTCACGCTGCCGCTGGCCCGTTTTCGCGCGCCAAAGATCACCTCCATCAGCTCACTGCGCCCCGAGCCCATCAACCCGGCAAAACCAAGTATTTCGCCACGACACAAGTCGAACGACACATCCTTGACCCGCCCGTCCACGGACGACAGATGGCTGACCTGCAGCACGTTCTGGTCGTCCATGACATTGGCGCCATCGGGCCGGGTGCTGTCGATTTCACGCCCCACCATGCTGGCAATCAGGGTTTGGGTCGGGGTGTTTTTCGCGTCGAAGGTGCCGACGTGCCTGCCGTCCTTGAGCACCGACACGCGATCGCCAATCACCGCGATCTCTTTGAGCTTGTGGGAGATGTAGACAATCCCGATACCAGCCTGGGTCAGCTCATTGATGACCTTGAACAGGTGGCGCACTTCCTCGTCGGTCAATGACGAAGTCGGTTCATCCATGATGATGACCCGAGCATCGGCCGCCAGCGCCTTGGCGATTTCTACCTGCTGTTTTTCCGAAATGCTCAGGTCGCCCACCAGCGTGCGCGGGTTGCGGTTGAGACCCACCCGGGCCAGGGTTTCCAGCGCCTTGCGGTGCATGAAGCCACGATCAACCACCGGCACACCCAGCAGCCGCCGCGTCGGTATCGCCCCCACAAACAGGTTTTCTTCAATGCTCAGGTAATCGATCACGCTGAGTTCCTGATAGATCAGGGCGATACCGAACGCCTTGGACAACGTGGGCGTCAGGCGTGGGTAAACCGTTTCTCCCAGTTGAATCTCGCCCTCGGTGGGCTCGTAAATGCCACTGAGGATTTTCATCAGTGTCGATTTACCCGCGCCGTTTTCACCCAGCAACACATGCACTTCAGACGGCATGATGTCGAAGCTGACGCCGTTGAGCGCCACCGTACCCGCGAAACGTTTGACGATGTTTCGCACCGAAACCAACGCACCCATGATGTACCCCCTCAATAGAGCGGCCGCAGATTGCCCGGATCACGCGGTCAAACGACGACCGCCCTGGCGACTCAGTGAATGGCTATTTCTGCTGGGTAATCAGGTGCGATTCGATGTCGACGAATTTCGGGCTGTTGTCCGGCTGGATCGGCGGTTTGGCCTTGAGGGTTTCAATCATGACGTCCAGGCCTTGTGCGCCCATCGCGGCCGAGTCCTGGGCAACGGTGGCCGTCAGTTCACCCTGCTTGATCGAGTCCAGAGCTTCGGGGGTACCGTCGGTGCCAACCACCAGAACCTTGCCCTGCTTATCCGCATTCCTGACAGCCTGATACACGCCCAGCGCCATGCCGTCATTGGCAGCGTAGATCGCTTTCAGGTCAGGGTTGCGTTGCAGGATGTTGGTAGCCACGTCCAGTGCGCGGGACCGGTCCCAGTCCGCCGGCTGGCTGGCCACCAGCTGAATGTTGTTCGAGGCCTTGAATACGCCTGCTGCGCCGTCGCGACGAGCATCGCCCGTTGCGTTGCCGGCCTTGCCTTCAATAATGGCGACCTTGCCACCTTGCGCGCCCAACTGATCAACGATGAACTGCCCGCCTTTGGCGCCGACGGCATGGTTGTCCGTGGCCAGGAACGCGACCACGCTACCCCCGGCTGCCTTCAATTGCGGCAGGTCCACCTTCTCGTCCAGGTTGACGATGTACACGCCCTTTTTGTTGGCGGCAGCGATGGACTGTATGAGGCTGACCGAGGTAATCGGCGCTACCGCGATGGCCTTGTAGTTTTTGTTGATGGCGTCTTCCACCAGACGCTGCTGGCCCTGGATATCGTCTTCACTGGCAGCGGCGAAGACATCGACCTGAACGCCCTGCTTCTTGGCCTCCTGCTCGATGCCGTCGCGCATTGCGCTCCAATAAGGGTTGCCGAGGGTCTTCAAGACCACGGCGTAGTCGGCGGCACTGGCCTGTTGCACGGTGCCGAAAGCAAGCAATGAACTGGCGGCAAGGATTGCTGCAATGGAAGTGAGTTTCACGATTTGTCTCCTGTGCCTGTCGGCACGTTATTGTTGTTAGAGCGCAGACGAAGAAATCGAGGTTGTGTGGTTCAGTCAGTCATCGGTTCAAGGTTTGATCAATCGAAGTCCAGCGGGCGTTCGTCGCTGATTGCAGCACCGCATCAACAATCTGCGCGGAACGCAAACCATCGGCAAACGTGGGCAGGCCCTCTCGGGCCTCGCCGTCGATAGCGGCGTAGGTATCGCCAATAAACGCTTCGAAACAATCGCCATACCCTTGGCCGTGGCCCGCCGGTACGGTTGCCAGGCGACGCTGTTCGGAAGAACCGCGCCCCGGATCCTTGACGCGTAATTCAATGGCATCGCTGGTGCCAACCCACAGTTGCTCGGCAGACTCCTGGTCAAACACCAGGCTGCGTTTGGCACCGTCGATTTCAAACCACAGGCGGTTTTTGCGACCAGCAGACACCTGGCTGATGGCGACCGTTGCCAGCGTGCCCGCTTCGGTACGCAGCAGCGCACAGGCCACGTCTTCGGTGGTAACGGCACCCATGGCCACCTCAGGCTGGCGGGTATCGGATGAGGTAAAGGTTGGGCGGCCGGAAACGGGTCGGTCCTTGATCGTGGTGCGAAGGTCTGCGATGACCGAGTCGAAGCGCTCACCGGTGACCCATTCAATCAGGTCGCACCAGTGGGAGCCGATATCGGCAAAAGCGCGGGAGGCGCCGCCCTTGGCAGCGTCGACACGCCAGTTGCTGTCGAATTGATCCAGCAGCCAGTCTTGCAGGTAGCTGCCATGAATCAGTTGCAGGGGGCCCAACTCACCTTGCTGGATCAGCGCCCGGGCCTCGCAAACCATCGGGTGATAGCGGTAAACAAAAGGGACCGTGGCCACCAGTCCCTGCTCTGCGGCCAGGGACGAGAGCCGTTGCGCATCACTCAAGGTGGTGGCCAGGGGTTTCTCACACACCACATGCTTACCGGCCTTCAAGGCAGCCTCGGCGGCAGCGAAGTGCGCGGCGTTGGGGGAGCAGATGTGCACAACATCGACGGCAGGATCAGACATCACTTCTTCGACTGACGTGTACGCCCGGGCGGCGCCCCACTTTTCGGCCATTTCCCGGGAGCGCTCCGGCGACGAAGCAAGCACCCCTTGTAACCGGGCACCTGCCAGACGGCTGGCCCGCAGGTGGATGGCGCCGATCATGCCAGTACCAATGATCGCGATTGCGCGCTGGGTCATATGCTCTCCGCTTTTTAAAATTATTTGAGTGCGTTTTGCAGCAACGTGGAACCGTATTGCATGATCTAATAAAGCACGATCTTCAAAATAAAACACCTTTTGTTTTAAAAAAACACAAAAGTTTCATGTATATTTCCCGCCATGGCGAAAACCACCAGAGACCCGGCAAGGGAACGCGAGTGAAACAAGCACAAATCGATGAAATGCTGTCTCCCAACAGCGCGGGCGCGGTGCTGGCGCTGATCTATTCGGGCAAGGCGGTATCACGCGTCAAAATCATGGAGGTGACCGGGTTGTCACGCTCCACCGTGGGGCAGCGCCTGGATACACTGCTGGCCAGCGGCTATATCTGCGCCGCCGACAACGAAGTCTCCACGGGGGGGCGACCTTCGGGGCGCCTGCAAATCAACCGTGATTTCGGGGTGATGCTGCTGGCCGATATCGGTGCGCAGCAGATGCAGATCGCCTTGAGCAACATGCATGGCGAAATACTGCAGTGCGAACAATTCCAGATTGAAATCAACGACGGTCCGGAAAAGATCCTTGGGGCGGTTAAAGCCTGCTTTACGCAATTGCTCGTCCAGGCTGACAAGTACGCCGGCGACGTCAAAGGCATCGGTATTGGTATCCCCAGCCCGGTGGAGTTCGCCACCGGCACCCTGGTACGCCCGCCCCTGATGATTGGTTGGGACGGCTGCTGCGTCCCCGACTACTTCAGGCCCTCATTCGACTGCCCCATCGCACTCGACAAAGACGTAAACCTGATGGCACTGGGTGAGTATCGTCAGGCCTGGCCGGACTCCAGCCATTTGATGTTCCTGACGATCAGTACCGGGATCGGTGCCGGGATGGTCATGGACGGACATCTCCAGCGTGGCGCCCAAGGGGCGGCAGGTGATATCGGGCACTTTTTTGTCGGCAATACCCAGGCCGATGAATTGCCGTTATGCCGCTGCGGCAACACCGGCTGCCTTGAGGCCTACGCCGCAGGCTGGGCAATCACCAAGCACCTGCAGACGCTTGGCTATACCAACACCTCGTTGACCGACATTACCGCGCTGGCCAAAGAGGGCGACCGTACCGTCCTCGGCCTGCTGCAGTCCTCGGGGCGCTTTGTCGGCGAAGCCCTGGCGCAGGCCGTCAGCCTGATCAACCCCTCACTGGTGGTGCTCGGCGGCCGCCTTGCGGAATGCCAGGACCATTTGCTGGCTGGCGTGCGGGAAACGATTTACCGCCGCTCGCTGCCGCTGGCGACGCGCAACCTGCAAGTGGTCAATAGCAAATTGGGGGATATGGCGGCATTGCACGGGGCCGCATGCCTGGTCAGCGATCTGGTGTTTGCGCCCGCGACTGTGGATCAAATGCTGGGGCGAAAGACGCCGCAGGTGCACTTTTGAATGGCTTGAATGTTGGAGGCGTTCGAGTAGAAGCCGCGTTGTGGAGAGGGAGCTCTGCACGGTTATCTGCCAAGTGGTACTCGCTGCTTCCATCAGGCTGAAGCAGTAACCTCATAACTACGCCACCGGACTGTATTCAACCCGGTGGCGTAGCATTGCGCAGCGCTGGCTAACTCATGAATGACGACGCAGGAACTCGACAACCAGGTCTGTCGTCGCCTGGGGCTGCTCTTCCGTGATCCAGTGCCCGCACTCTGGAATGATCACTTCCTCAACGTTTTCAGCCGCACATCGAATCACCTCACCGATCATAGGGCCGAAGGTGACATCGCCTCCCAACGCCAGGACGGGCATTTGCAGTTTGCCTTTAGCAAGGAACGCCCGGTTGTCCATCGCATCTTGGCTGAACGTCAGGAACTGGGCAAAACTCGCTCGCATCGCACCGGGTTGCGCGTAGAGCTGCGCATAGTGCTGGCGCTTTTCTTCGTCAAACCGCGTCGGATCAAAGGAAAGCTCGTTCCAGAACCGGTCGAGGTAAATTCGCTCACGGCCGGCAACCAGGCGCTCCATGTCCTGACCACCAAAGCCAAAATGCCACATGCTCGGATCCTGGGTGATTTGACCCCACGGCCCAATGCCAGGCAACGGTGCATCGATCGCCACCCAGCGGTTCACGCGCTCCGGGCAAGTCGCCGCGACGGCGTAGCCAACCATGATACCGATATCGTGCGTCACCAATTCGACCCTGGACACCCCGAGCGCATCCAGAACGCCCAATATGTCCGCCGCCTGCGTTTTCTTGTCGTAGCCGCCATCAGGCTTGGCTGAAAGGCCCCATCCGCGCAAGTCAGGCACGATAACCATGTGATCTTCGATTAACGCGCTCGCCAGATGGCCCCACATGTCACCTGTGGTACCGAAGCCGTGCAGCATGATGACCGCCGGCCCTTGTCCCCCGACCCGCACATGGATGGATGTACCGTTGACGTCGATCGTCCGCGCCTGCATCGAGGAAGGGAAAGGGTAAATCCCGTTTACGTGAGTATGTTCGTGCATCTGTTTGCTCCGAATTTTGCTTGTCATTGAAGGAATGAACTGCTCGGTGTCATGACACAGCGATCGATCGCACCCGATGAGGAATGCCGCAAGCGCGTCCTGCTTCCCTGGCGACTCCTGATACGGCATCGAGTACGCCCTTTTTATAACGAACGTAACAAAATGCGCAATAGGTTTTTTATAACGACTGTGATAAAACAGTGCCATCAACCGTTATCGCTCACAAATAATCAGGGGATCCAGATGGCCAGGCCGAGAGAGTTCGATGAAGACACGGTGCTCGAAGCCGCCATGCAACGCTTCTGGAACAACGGTTATGAAGCCACCTCAATGCGTGACCTGGCTGACCGAACCGGCATGACTACGCCCAGCCTTTACAATGCATTCGGTGACAAGCGGACGATCTATCGTCTGGTGCTTGATCGATATGTTCGTGTAGCGCTGGAAACCTGTTCTGCCATTTTTGGAGCCGGCCATCCCCCGCTCGTTGCATTAAAGCTTTACTTCGATGCAACGGTTGAGGAAGCGCTGGTCGACACGAACCATAAGGGGTGTTTCGTGGTGAATACGGCGCTGGAAGTGGCGTCGCATGATCAGGACTTTCGAGACGTTGTCACCAAGGTCTTCAAGGAGATCGAAAGATACGTGTGCGACTGTGTTGAGGCTGGCCAACGGGACGGATCAATCCTTACCTCGCAACCCGCAATTGACGTCGCACGGCTGGCCCTGAGCACCATCCTGGGCATGCGGGTTCTAGCTCGTACCATCCCTGACCGTGAACTGCTGAATGGCGTCGTCAGGCCATTTTTCACTCTACTGGAAACACGCTGAAGGGATCAGGGAGCTGCGTTACACGAATACAGCCAGGCCAGTCACGATCCACCAAACCAGTTGTAGCCCTGATTCTCCCAGTAACCACCGGGGTACTCATTCGTCACACTGATCGCCACGATATGCTTCGGGTTCTTGTAGCCGAGCTTGGTTGGAACACGCAGCTTTATCGGGAAACCATATTTCGCAGGCAACACCTGACCGTCGTAAGTCAGCGTAAGCAGCGTCTGCGCATGCAATGCAGTGGCCATGTCGATACTGGTCCAGTAGTTATCCGCGCAATGCAGCGAAACGTATTTGGCAGTGGTGTCGGCGCCACACAGCCTCAGAAAATGGGCGAAGCGCACACCACCCCATCGCCCAATGGCACTCCAGCCTTCGATACACACATGGCGTGTGATCTGGCTTTCCTGCGGCAAGGCGCGCAGTTCATCGAGGGTCCAGACACCTTTGCCATTCGCCAGGCCCCCCAGCCGAAGCCGGTAGCTGGCAGGATCAATGTCGGGCACATCGTCCAGGTCATAAAACGCGTTGAATGGAAACGGCCGGGTAATCATCGACTCTGCATAGGTCGGCGCCATCCTTTTTGGATCGAACAGCAGCGCCTGCACGTTATCGTTGAGTAACGACATTCTGTGCAGCAGGGTGTCCACAGATTGATCATTCGAAAAATCACACCCCGTCAGCATTGCGATGCCACCGAGCGTAAGGATTTGTTTGCCAAACAGCCGCCGCGCCGGATTTTTCAACTCACTGTGCGCGTCTTTGATAATGGAGTCGGCGTGAGAAGAGATAATCGTGTCCGGCTTTTTTATCTTTTTTTGAAAAGTCATGGTGACCGTCCGATCAAGGCAGCGGTAAACAACCACGATCCCGGTACTCTATCGAGTCGAGATCGTGGCTGACCACAATCAACGATTAAAACGCGGGCACCAGACCGTCTTTTTCAACGAACAACACATGGGCGTCATAAACACCATTCGCGCCCGGCGTGACTACGGCGAACATCTTTTTACCCGGCAGCAGATCTTCTTTACTTGCCGGCACCGGCGTCACAACCGGCACATTGGTCGGCACGGTGACGGTGCTATTGCCGCCTTTGTACGACAGATGCAATTCACGGCCGCTGCTGCCGGTGACAACCGACACCACGTTTGCGTTGGTCATGGTGCTGTTAGGGCCGAAGTCATAAGGGAAATGTCCTTCAGCAGTACCGCGTGCCGCCTCGGGGAAAACAATCATCGAGGTAGCCGTCAACTTCCCATCACTGCCCGTGATCGCTGGTGTACCCACGTAGGTACCCACCTTGGCGTCGGAAAGCATGGCGGGCTTGAAAGCCGACACACCCACTTCAGGTTTGACATCAATCGTTACGGTGTCGCCGCTCTTGCGGTGTACAGTCAACGTCTCGCCTTTGAACGAAACAATATCACCACGAATTCGTTCAGGCTTGGCATCAGGCGTTTGCGCAAAAGCCATACCGGAAAACGCAACAGCAGCGACCAGAACACCTAGTTTGTAATGAGTCAACATGGGGTACTTCACCTAATTAAAGACAATCGAAAGCGACGCCAGCGTTCAGCAAACATCGCAGCTACTAAAACAGTGCTTATGAACGGTCGAGGCGCGAAGGAATCAGGCCAATTGGTTCTTCATGCCAAGAACATCGATCCTCTCGATCGACGGGGGACTTGTTAACAACTCTTCGACGCGTGCCGCGAGCGCTTTGGCCAGGTGACCGTTCAAATGCGTCTGACGATCCTCTTCACTGGCAAACGCATCAAAGATGCCGAAGGTTGTCGGCGACAACTTAAGTGCAAACCAGATCGGTGTGGTCGTCTCCCGATTGGTCATTTCAAGGCCCACAGCGAGGAAGTCTGCGAGCGCTTGCTCCTTTCCTGGCCGGGCTTCAAGTCGGACAAATAAAGCGTGCTTGATCATCTTTGTTCTCCAGTGCCTGAACAGCGTGTTCGGTGAATCAACTATACGAACAGGGATCATCGATGTATGTTGTCGCGATCGACATTTTTGGTATCAATACGGCCATGCGGATTTTTGTCCTCGCGCTTGAAGGTGTGTTCGACACGGGCCTGACCACGGTCCTCGATAGCTTGACGATGGCCAACGGCCTGGCGAGCGCAATGGGTATCGCGACAGCGGGTTTCGACATCACTGTGGTAGGGGTGCGGCCTGAGGTGCGTACGGCGCTTGGGCTGCAAGTACCGGTGTGTGACGTGACCGATATGCCTGCGCCCGATTGGGTCATCTTGCCGGCGCTCAACCACATGACCGCAGAAGCGCTTGTGCCGGTGCTCGGCAGAGACGACGTCGTCGATGCGCTAAGTGCCTTGCGCAAATGGCACAGTGGCGGCGCCAGCATTGCCGCCGCCTGCACGGGGACTTTCGTGCTGGCTGAAAGCGGTTTGCTCGACGGTCTCGCAGCCACCACCACCTGGTGGCTGTCCGCGGTGTTCCGGCAGCGTTACCCGCAGGTGCACCTGGACGCACATCGCATCGTCGTTCCCAACGGCAACGCACTGACGGCAGGCGCTGCCCTAAGCCACTTGGACCTTGCTCTCTGGCTGATCCGCAACAACAGCCCCGAGCTTGCAGCGCTCGTGGCCAAGTACCTGGTGTACGACACACGGATATCGCAATCGGTGTATGCGATCTCCGATCACATTGCCCATTCGGACCCGCTCGTCGAACGTTTCGACCGCTGGGTGCGTGAACACCTCGGCACGGCCATCTCGCTCGACGTCGTCGCCGATGCATTAGCGACCAGCAAACGAACCCTGACGCGACATCTCAATACGGTGCTCGGTAAAACACCCGTCGAATACATTCAGGACTTGAGAGTGGAGCGTGCCGTCCATCTGCTCAGAACGAGCAAGCTCACGGTTGATCGCATTGCTGAACAGGTCGGCTACGCGGATGGCGTTACGTTACGAACATTGCTGCGGCGCAGAATAGGCCGTGGGGTACGTGAGCTGCGGGCATCGTAGGTTGCCGTTCAGGCAACCTGATAAGCGCGCCCTTTCGGTCAACAATCACTCAAAAATCTCCACCATTAATAACCTGATGTAACTACTCATTATCCCCTGCCCGTATTTATCCCCCCTCCTCGTGCGGCGTAACTTGGCGTCACCCGATCAACACCGATCGGACTCAAATAGTCACTTATTGGAAGTCCATCATGACTCAGCAGCATAAGACCATCATCGTCACCGGCGCATCCCAAGGCATTGGCGAAGGGATCGTCAACGCGTTCCTGGCACGCGGCTACAACGTCGTTGCCACCTCGCGCAGCATCAGCAAAACCGCCACCTTTGCGCCCTCCGACCGCCTGGCATTGGTGGACGGCGATATCGCCGAAATGACCACAGCCGCCAAGATTGTCGACACCGCCATACAGAAATTCGGTGGCATTGACGGCCTGGTGAACAATGCCGGGATTTTCATCGCCAAACCTTTCCTGGAATACACCCAGGAGGATTTCAACGCGCTGGTGCGCACCAACCTGGAAGGCTATTTGTACATCAGCCAACTGGTGATCAAGCAGATGCAGGCGCAGCAACGTGGCGGCAGCATTGTCGGCGTCAGCAGCACCCTGGTTGATGCGCCCAACACGTCCCTGACCGCTGCCGTGCCGATGATCACCAAAGGTGGCGTCGATGCCATCAGCCGCAGCCTGGCGTCGGAATTCGCCAAAGACGGTATTCGCGTGAACGTCGTGGCGCCGGGTTCGGTGGATACGCCATTGCTCAAAGGCATCCCCGCTGAGTTCCTCAAGTCGTTGGCGCCACTGGCGACCATTTCCAGCGTCGAAGAAATCGCCGACGCAGTGGTTTACCTGACTGAAGCCAAACAAGTCACCGGTGAAGTGCTGCGGGTAGACGGCGGCGCGCACAACGGTAAATGGTAAGTCACTGAGAGCGGTTGGCTCGCGCCTTTGCAGCAACGGAGAACGTTATGAAGCGGGATAAGAAGGTGTCGCGTGTCTGGTTAATTACCGGCGTCAGTTCTGGCCTGGGCCTGGCGTTTTCTGTCGCTGCATTAGCGGCCGGTCATACCGTGATCGGCACAGTGCGCAAGGAAAGTGACCGGGCGGGTTTCGAAAAGCTCGGCGATGGCCGCGCTCACGCAGTGGTTCTGGATGTCAGCGATTTTGCCGCGATTGAGCCGACGGTGGCGCAAGTCATGCAGACCGTTGGCCCGATTGATGTGCTGGTGAACAACGCCGGTTACGGCCATGAAGGGACACTCGAAGAGTCGCCCCTGGATGAGCTGCGGCGCCAGTTCGATGTCAACGTGTTCGGTGCCGTGGCGATGATCAAGGCGGTGCTGCCGCAGATGCGAGAGCGCCGTACCGGACACATCGTGAACATCACATCGATGGCGGGAATCGCCGCGCTGCCGGGCATCGCCTATTACAGCGGCAGCAAATTCGCCCTGGAAGGGATCACCGAGTCATTGGCCCAGGAAGTGGCACCGTTTGGTGTTCGCGTCATCGCCATGGCCCCGGGCTCCTTCCGAACCGATTGGGCCGGACGCTCCATGGTCCGCGCCCATCGCCACATCGCCGACTACGACGCCGCGTTCGATCCCATCCGGGACGCGCGCAAGGCAAAGAGCGGCGTACAGGCCGGCGCCCCCGACAAGGCCGCGCAAGTCTTGCTCGAGATACTGGACGCAGATGAAACCCCGCTGCATTTGCTGCTGGGTAGCGACGCGTTGAAGTTAGTCCGGGCCCGACTCAAGGCGTTTACTGACGAGCTGGATCAGTGGGAGTCGGTTTCGCTGGCGACGGATTATCGGTGAAGTGGCGGTGGTAAGGGGTTAACGGAAAGGGCTACCAATGGGTGGCCCTTTTTTGTTTTGTGAACACGGATCTATTGTTGGAGCGAGGCTTGCCCACGAAGGCGTCCGCCCTGAAACACCGCCTTCGTGAGCAAGCTCACACATTGGATGTGTGCTTGGATTGGGCCCTGCGGCACGACACAAAATCTGTGGGAGCGAATTCATTCGCGAAGCGGACTGTCAGCTACCGCAGATGTTGAATGTGCTGGCCTCTCGCGAATGAATTCGCTCCCACAGGTTGCCGCCAAACATAGAATTTCCCACAGGGTTTCTATGTTCCGACTCCCATCCACTGTTGGAGCCACCTTGGTGTACTGAAAAATACCGAAAATCTGTATCTCTTCCTGCCTGAGCAAAACCATCAATATCCCCGCAAGACCCGCCAACCAGCAGGTTCGTTTCTTAATACCTAAAACAATTCACGACTCGAAGATATTGGCCGTAGGAAACACAGTTTATGACACCGCTCCTGCTTCAAATGTCGCCCATTGCTGTGGTGATCGCCTTGATCCTTGTCTTGCGCCGGCCACCTGTACAAGCCGCGCTTGCGGGCGTAGCCCTGGTATTCCTGTTGTGGGTACTGGGTGCCGCAGCGCCCCTGTCTGCAGCCATCACGGCGGCGATCTTCACGGACACCAGCATCCTGTTCCTCAGCACCGCCTGCGTCATCGTGCCAGGCCTGGCCTTCGTCATCCTGGTCGAGCGCGGCGGCGCACCCCAGGCCATCGGCGCCTGGGTGAAAGAGCTCGGCTGGACGCCACCGGCGCAAATTATCTTCATCATCCTGGGCCTGGCACCGCTGCTGGAAGCCATGACGGGTTTCGGCGTTTCACTGATCGCCACCGTTCCCTTGTTGATGGGGCTGTTCACTCGGCAGTCCGGCATGAAAATCGCCCTCGCGGGCATGGTCATCATGCCGTGGGGAACCCTGGGCCTGGCCACGGTAATTGGCGGGCTGTTGGCCCATGTGCCGCCCGAAACACTCGGCAGCCATTCGGCCCTGATCAGCGCGCCGGTGTTCCTGTGCCTTGCAGCCGTGGCGTTGTGGCTGGCAGGTATCCGTAGCGTGCTGCCATGGTTCGGCCTGGTAGCGGTGACGGCACTTTTTGTCGCCGTGCTCTACGCCATCAACCTGTGGATCGGCCCGGAAGTGTCGGGCGTGCTGGCGGGGCTTGCCGTTGCCTGCGTGGGCCTGGGCATCTCGTTTTCCCGGCGCAAAACCCTGGTGCGCTGGCCCGATGCAGCCTGGCCTTACCTTGCGCTGCTGGGCGTCATCGTCGTCTCACGGGGCGTGTTTGTACTGACCGGCTGGGATGCGCTCTGGATCGTCAAAGGTGAACACGTTTCCTGGAAACCACTGGCCTCCCCCGGCCTTGCCCTGTTGCTGGTCACGGTCCTGATGTCCATCCGGCAGAGCGTGACAGCGGGCTTCCCGTGGGCCTCGTTGTTCAAGCGGGCCAAATTTCCGGTGGCGACCATCTTCCTGTTCCTGCTGCTTTCCCAGGTCATGGTCAACGCAGGCTTTCTGGTTGAAGCACAGCACACGCTGCAATCGCTGTCCGGCCTCTCTTTGGCGCCCACCATCGCGTTGCTGGCCGGTATCGCGGGCTATGTGACGGGTTCCAACGTGGGCGGCAACACCCTCGTCATGCCCTCCATCGCAGCGCTGACCACGGGCCACGGCCCCTGGCTGGCCGCGATGGTCAACAGCGCAGCCGGGCATGGCGCGCTGGGCTCACTGTCGATCCTGTCGCTGATCACCGGGCTGGCCGCCGCCAACCGGCAGGAAGAGCACAGTTTGATCCGTTTCGCCTTTGGCCTGGTGGTCCTTAATATCGTTATCGTCGCGATAACCGGAGTCGTTATACTTCAGCTTCTTTGAAGTCATATATGAATCCAAGAGAACACATGGACAGGTTCGATATAACGGAAAAACGTTGGCAAATAGTCAGGGACTGGATTATTCGCCAAATAGAAAGTGGAGAGTGGGCAGCCGAATCAAAACTGCCCTCCATCCGGACATTGTCACGGATGTTCAAGACCAGCATTACCACCGTCCAGCGTGCCCTCGCGGACCTGGAAGCCAATGCTTATGTGATGACGCTCCCACGTGTCGGTTATTTCGTTTGCGCCAAGGGGCAGGCAAAACCTGTCGCGCAATTCGACTTTTCCAGCGTCACGGTCAACGTCAATCACGATGTCGTCTCCATGCTCGCGCAGGCGGCGTCCCGTGACACGCCATCCCTGAGTTCCGCTGTGCTGCACAGCGACCTCACGCCCAATGTTCTATTGAGCAAGTGCCTTTCAACCGTGGCCAGCAAGGCCGGCAGCTCCCTCACCGGGCTGGTCGCACCGCCCGGCCTGCCCGCCCTGCGACGACGCATTGCCGGGCTGATGCTCGCACGCGGCGTGGCCTGCGGACCGGACGAAGTGCTCATCACCTCAGGCGACACCATCGCCCTGGAACTGGCACTCGAAGCCGTTGCCCCCAAAGGCGCCACCGTCGCCATCGAAACACCCACCTATTACGGCATCCTGCAAACCATCGAACGCCTGGGCATGCGCGCCCTGCCGATTGCGACAGACACCACAAACGGTATCAACGTCGATCACCTGGAAGAGGCGTTAAAACAGAAAAAAGTCGCGGTGATCTTCCTCAACCCGACCCTACAAAACCCACGCGGCTTCATCATGCCCAACGAAGCCCGCGCACGCCTGTCCCAACTGGCCTGCGCGGCGAATGTCCCGATAATCGAAGACGACATCTTCTTCGACCTGGTACCCGACGGCGCCACACCCCGCGCCATCAAAAGCTATGACACAACCGGGCAAACCATCTACTGCTCCTCATTCTCCAAAACCATCGCCCCCGGCTATCGCGTCGGCTGGTGCGTACCCGGCAAATACCGCGACGCCATCCTCGCGCAAATGTTCTCCCGCAACCTCGCCGTCTCAAGCATCGCGCAACACGTACTCAACGAATTCATCGGCCGCGGCTACATGGAAGAACACTGCGCCCGCCTACGTACTCAACTGGCTTCTGTGGTGGACGTTGTTGCTTCATTGGTTAAGACCGACTTTCCTGCAGGCACTGGTTATATTCCGCCGAAGGGTGGGTTTATTCATTGGCTTGAGCTTCCGGGTGATACGGATATGGCTGCGCTGGAGAAATTGGCGGGGGAACAGGGGTGTCATGTGGTGGGGAGCAGTATCTTTTTTCCTGATCGGAGGGCGAGTACGGGGTTGAGGATTTGTCTGGGGACGAGGGTTACGGTGGGGGTTGTGAAGAGTTTGAGGAGGTTGGGGGGGTGTTGGGGGGTATAGGCAGTCTGTTGGTGCTAGTGGCAGTTGTTCGATTCTTGCGGTCAATTGTTTGCATTCAATTTGATAGGAACATGCGGTAGTGACGATTGGCTGATAAAGGCCAGAAACACCCATTCAATCCAAGTCCCCTTTCGGCCAGAAGCACCCGTTGGTCGCACTCTTTGTATCATCCCCTGGAAAGCCGGAGCAACCCACTGGGCCCTCCGGCATGACCACAACGTGATCTATTCTTGCCTTGCATCTGAGCACTTGAAATAGCCGCTACCCTGATCCCATGTCTATTTCGTTCACTGCACGGCGCGATTGATCATCGTTGCGATATTGATGACAGGCTTATTCGAACACAAATAAAAAGCAACTCTCAGGAGCTGCTTTTGATCCTATTCCCCCTGTTTATGCTTATGGGGCTTCAGTTTTGGATGATCCTTTTGCTTTTCAGGCGTGACTCTCTGCCTCTTGTCGGGAGTGCCATCCTCGTTCGTTCTCTTAGGGCCAGGTTTAATACTCATGGTCGACTTCCTTTATCGCTCGGGTTGTTGAATCCTGCCTTGTAAATATCCCAGCTCCTTAGAGCTGTCAATAGGAGGTGACAAGGATCGCATAGCTACAGTGTAAGTATTCGGTAGTCAATCGCCGGACTTGGTGATGCCTTGTAATCCCCAACCTCGGGGCTTTCGTCGGCCAGCTTGAATTACCCCCTTAGCTTTTAGATATGTATGTGACGTCCCCATTCGGCCGGCTGCTGCCCCTCATCACAGGCAGCAGTCAGCCAAAACCGGACAGTCGAAGCAGGCACAGGAGATGGTGTAGCCCTATGTCTTCTGGAAACGCTTGCAAACACAGGGCTGTATCCACCGCGATAGCTTTCAAACCGCTGATGCACCACGCGGTTTCCTCCGTTCCCCATCGGCGGATAAGTAATCCCTGCCTGCATGAGCCTTCCCGCTCACGGTAAATCCGCCGCGCAAATCGCAGTCCCGGCCTATCCCAATATCACGCCCCTAGCAATCCTTTATTCTTTATCCGTCCTCCATCTCGACATAAGCCTACAGCTATCGGTATCGTTAGGCATTGATCGCTGATGCCCCATTGCCATAAGCTCCGGGAAACCCCAGCAAAAGATGGAATAACTTGAGGAATTTATGGATAGCACTGAAATTCAATCTCAACTTGACGCAAATCGTAGATCTGTGTCATTCGATAGCTACGACGTCACTGTAAGGCAGTTATATGACATGATTTCCGAAGAAATCATTGATGTAACCCCGGAATATCAACGGCATTTTATTTGGACCCAAGAGAGACAATCCCAACTAATTGAATCAATCCTTCTTGGCATTCCGGTGCCTAGCTTATTTATGGCCACCAACAAAGATTCAACCTGGGAGGTAATCGATGGCCTTCAGCGACTTACAACCATTGTGAACTTCATCGGAAACAAAGATGTTATAGACTTAATCAGCGAGAACAGTATACCGTTAACACTAAAAGGACTTGAGAAGCTAGACACCCTTAACTCTCTTACTTTTGAAAAGCTCCCCAAAGCAATACAATTAATGTTCATGACGCGCCCCATCAGAATCACTGTACTGAATGACAAAAGTGATTTCGGGCTTCGCTTTGACTTATTCGAACGCCTAAATACAGGCGGCGTAATTCTGCACCCACAGGAAATTCGCAATTGCGTTTACCTAGGACCTTTCAATGATTTCATTAAAGAATGCGCCAAGTTCGCACCTCTAAGAAACTGCTTGAAACTTAGCTTGAACGCAGAGAAAAATGGAAACGTTGAAGAATTGGTTTTGAAATTTTTTGCCTATTTCGAAAAGCGTGACGAATTTGTGCATAGTGTAAAAGGGTTCCTTAACGACTACATGGCAAAAAAAACTGAAAGCTTTAAGAATAAAAAACAGCTTAAGATGTTATTTGAAAAAACGTTTAGATTAATTGATACAAGCTTACCTACAGGAATAGTACGTTCAACCAGGAAAAACACCACCCCCCTTATTTTGTTCGAAGCAATTTCGGTAGGCGTAGCCGACTCTCTGAGCGCTGGAAAAACCGTACGCCCTGTAAAACTCAGGGCACTTTTAAATGACACAACCTTAACCGCCTTGACAACAGGCGCCACGAATAGTAGAAAAAAACTTACCGACAGGATTAAGTATGTAAAGGAGCACGTATAAAATGAGCTATGAGGGAGCAAAACAATTAGCTAGAGAACGGCTCACTGAAGTTCAACTCCTCCTAAATCACATTGCATCCTTGGAGCCCAAAGATGCTACCACTCCTCACCCATCTGAGGTTAAAATTTTAAGGGGCTTCTTTTATGTTCATCTTTATGCGGCACTAGAGAAAAGCATCAATGAAGCAGTGCAACTTACCTTGCGTTTAATTGCAAATCATAATGCCCCCGGAAAACATTACCAATTAAACTTCGGAAGCATCGCAGCGCGTGGCAAATTACAATCATTCAAAAGTTGCAGCCATAAACACTACCATGACAATGCACTGGCTATTTTCACTATGCTCAACTCTACCGAAACAACAAATATAGACGAAACCCAATTCTCGGATACCCTCATGAACGTTTGGATGAAATCTATCATCGAGGTATTAGACTCTTTTGGAATAGATCTTTCAGTTGACCCTAGAACCCGTACCACTATTAACGAACTGGTTGAAAATAGAAACAAGGTAGCGCATGGCCGAGAGAGCGCGCTTGCAGTCGGGGAAAGGCATCGCTCAAATATTCTGCGCGAAAAATTCACAATAACGACCAGCCTAATTGATGCAGTGACGAATAAGCTTGAGACTTTTTACAGCTCACGGTCATTCATAAAAGCCTCCGAGCGAGGTCTGTATTAACGTAGCAGCCTATTTGCGTGATATTACCACCCCTAAGTAGGATGATAGAGACCGGTAATTGCAGTTTTATGGCGGCAAGCATGATTAGATTAATAAATGTTCGGCATTGCTACGGTATACGTTCTGGCGTCAACGGCGTTTCAACCCATTTGGCGGATTCAGAGCTGAGCTTGGTCGAGAAGCTAACTAGGGATTATCAGAAGGTGTGCTGCATAACGATCGAGGGAAGCCAAGAACGGCCAGAGGATAGTATCCGCTTAGAGGTTGAAAGCTGACACTATACAACTATCCCGTAGCTCTTAAAATTGCCATCTACCCAATTGTGCATCGCGGCTCCGCTAGCTTCGTTCCTTGCCACGGCAAACTTGCATGATATGTTTCAGGCATGTTTTACTGGTGGCGGTCTCCACAACGTCACATATCGAGGAAGTTTCATTGCATGAATGCGTCGTATAACAACAATCATATTAACGAAACGCTGGATGTCCTCACAGAGCTCAGCCAATACAAGCCCCGATCAGCAGCCGAGCGGCGTACCGGATTTGACGCCAGAGCAGAACAATTCTCTAACTGGAGTATGGGGATAGCTGTCGTGCTCATGATTCCGGCCTGGGGCTTAGCAGCGTGGGCATATTTTGGAGGCTCGCTATATGACTGCGTAAAACTCGTAGCGTTGTTAATAGTATGCCTTTCATGCGTGTTGGCGATCTTGGCATTACTAATGCCTATCCTGGCAGCTGGCTTGTTGTTGTTTCGATGGAAGGATATTTCGCTTCAAAACCTGCTGAATGACATCAAGCACGAGCAAGCTATGGTTTATGTCCTTTCTCATCACAACGATGAAGCCCTCATCGATGCAAAGTGCTGGCTTGAGCTGAAAATAAAGCGTATTGAGGCTCGTGTTGCCCATATTTTCGGCGACAAAAGTGCGGTCCTAGGCCTGCTCGCTTCCGGGTACTTTTTTGCCAAGGAATTTGGGGGTACCGCTGGTGGACTCGGCTGGATAGGAAACACGCTCAGCTCCGGAATGACGTTCCAAAACTTCCCCAACATTATATTAGTAATGATAGGCGCGGGGGTTGTTGGATTATCGGTTGGCGCCGTTATGGTTAGACATATCGCGGCGCGTTATCGTTATCAAGTGCAGTTGATTGATATGGCCAAGCGTTAACAAGCGCTATGACAGCTATTGAAGGCAATTCGGCCGAAGAGACTAGAGCATGCACCCCAAGCAACCAGAGCTTGATATCCCAATATTCAAAACAGGGCGACGAGTGCAAAAGATTCTGATAAGCCAACAAGAACCTTATGTTACTAACCATCACGGTAGTTCATCTCAGGGAAGCTGCACAGCGGATTCTTCAGGGGCCGATGTTCCTCGGGCTGTCTAGATGGGACACGCTAATGTTCGTAGAGAAGGCGATAAAGGAGCTTCTTCCTAAGGAAATTAGCGTTAAAGGTGCTGATGGCCACCTGAGAATACAGAAGCAAGAGTTTCTGTTTTCTCGCTAGGTCTTTCCGGTCATAACTAACTGAATTATAAGAAAAATAACACCATCCCACGATCGCAAAATACTTGCGCGATGGACATTTTCCCGTAGTGGCTATAGGCTACAACAGACATAGCAAAAAATCGCAAATATCTAAAGCTACTCAGGGACAGAATCATGGATGGTTCAGAGAATAAAAGCCGGGTTCGATCTACAATAATATTGCTTAGTGGCCCGATAGCCTCAGGAAAATCTACAATCGCCCGAGAGCTGATGTTAACTCACGGCTATAGGTCAATAAGCAGTGGCAACTACTTACGGGAAACTCTTGGAGCAAGAGGTAGACCAATAACGAGGGAGGAGCTGCAAAACTTTGGTGACCAGCTCGACCAAGAGACGAATTATGAGTGGCTCACGGAAAACATATCTCGTAAAGCCATCGAAGATCACACTCAAAAAAAGTGGATTTTAGATAGTGTCCGAAAGGTGGAACAAATCTCGTCCCACCGAAAACTACTCGAAACTTCTATAATACACGTACACCTAATAGCACCTGCGGAAGAATTAAAATCAAGGTACGACTCAAGAAACAAGTCTTCCGAACTTGAGTACAAAAAAGCAAAATCTCATTCAAACGAAAAAAACACAGAAAATCTAATCACTGTCGCCGATTTAATTTTCGATACATCTGAAAGCTCCACAACGGAAATATGCGAGCTTATCATCCAACGTGCAGGAAGCACACAATGAAGCAACTAGTATTAATAAGCGGCCATCTATGTTCTGGAAAGTCCGGATTAGCGACCGCACTAAATCAAGAGTTTGGCTACACGATCCTAAAAACTAGCGACCTTTTAAGAGCACATTTCCAACTAAAAAATGAAAAGTCAAAACGATTATGCCTACAAGAGTATGGTGACAAACTTGATTTAGACACAGATCATCGCTGGATTTTTGAAGCGGTTACAGAGCACATTAAGGCTAACCCTTTACAAAAAAACTATGTAATCGATCAGATTCGCACGCCCGAACAACTAAAACACTTCCGCAATAGCTTCAATTTCACGACAATTCATGTGCATCTTTACGCGAAAGAACAAGAGTTAACTAGACGCTATGAGACAAGATCCGAAAAAAGAAAAACAACCCCTCCAATTAGCTACCATCAAGCCGACTCAATAAAAACAACTGATGACATTGATTTTTTCGCAACCGAAGCTGATGTAAGAATAAATACTGCACGAACTGACGTAGGAGATACTTTAGTACGTGTTGCCGCAAGACTCGGCCTTTACCCACCTCCGGACCTCCGATGCGTCGATGTGGTGATTGGTGGGCAATATGGTAGCGAGGGAAAAGGACACATTGCAGCATACCTAGCGAAGGATTACGACGTACTCCTACGCGTCGGTGGCCCAAACGCTGGCCACACCGTTTCCAGCGCCTCTGGAGTATTCACATACCATCAACTTCCATCAGGAGCTAAAGATACCAAAGCAAAACTTCTACTTGGTCCTGGCATGACGATTAACGTAGCCGATCTTTTACAAGAAATAGAAAAGTGCAACATAAGCGCAGATAGATTATTCATTGATCCCCAGGCGATGATTATTAATGAAAGTGACTTAATCGCTGAAAAAGGCCTAATTAAAAATATTGCCTCGACAGGCCGCGGCAGTGGTAATGCAGCGGCAAGACGTATTACTGATAGAGGTAGTACTGAAACAAAACTTGCTAAAGACATCCCTGAACTCGAACGGTACGTTGGAAGACCTCCTTCTTACAGGGGTTCTACGACAAAGCAACTAGAGAACGCTTATCGAAGTGGAAACTCGATTCTGGTCGAAGGCACGCAAGGAAGCGGTTTGAGTATTTATCATGGAAACTATCCCCATGTAACATCCAGAGACACAAATATAGCTGGATGCTTGGCTGAGGCTGGAATATCTCCCAGCAGGGTCAGACGCATTATTATGGTTATAAGACCTACTCCCATTAGAGTAGGAAACCCTGATGGCGACTCCAACAATACCTCAGGACCAATAAAGCATGAAACTGACTTTCGAACCGTCGCTTTGGCAGCGGGATTAGAGCCCGATCAGATTCTGGAAAATGAAAAAACCTCCACAACGCGCCGAGCAAGGCGAGTTGGCTGGTTCGACTGGCAGCAATTTAGAACTGCGTGCGCACTAAATGCCCCCACTGACATTGTTTTAACTTTTGCAGATTATGTGAACGCAAAAAACAGCAAGGCTAGGCGATTCGAGCAATTGACTTCCGACACTATTAAATTTATCGACGAAATTGAGCGTGTAGCTCATGCACCAGTTTCATTAATAAACACCCGATTCCCTCGAGAAGGAACGCTAGACATCAGAACTGTCATCGACAGACGAAACTGGATAAGTAAGCTTACAGACACACTGGGAGAAGGCAGAGAATAATGGATTTTCAACATCTAATACAACGTTACCCGCAAATATTTCATATGGCGGAGGCTGACACCTGGCCGAGCATTAAGCAAATAGGATTACTTTCCGCTAGCGCCGCCCTTACATATCATGCTGTCGGTAACCCCCAAAGATTTCTACTCGAAAGTAGCCACCGCCCTCAAAAGATAATGTTAAGCAGCCGAGGGCGAGCAGACATTATTCTTCGAGATCAAAAGCCGATGAGCGACGCTAGGTTGCTGACTGCACTTCAGGGCAGCGCAACACCTAAGCAGTGGTACGAAATACTAAACTCTAAGGTGTTTTTTTGGGCTGAGCACCATCGCTTGGAAGGACTATTAAACGCGAGGGCTTATCAAAACCTTGAGCATGACGTCCTCACAATTGACACTCGATCTCTATTGAGTGAGTATGCAAACAAAATCTGGCTTTGCCATATGAATTCCGGCAACACGTTCCCATATGCAACTGCAAGAACTCCAGAAATTTTCCAGAGAATCCAAAATTACCCTACCAAAGCAAATGGAACACCGTCAAAAGAAGTTGTGGAAATAGTTATCGACGACTCAGTCCCAAACATTGCAGACCACGTCATACAAGTCAGACGCATGAAGGGAAGCACGGTCATACGGCAAATTTATTAATAGCGTTAGGCTGCCATATTACTTTCTTTTACCGGCAGCCTTACCCTTCTCACCCGACCATTTATTCAAGTAAACAAGATAACGCATGCCAATAAAATCCCCGTCAAACCAAGCAAAAATTCTGTTTACAAATTAACGCTCCGAGCTCAAGATCGAATGGCACTACCCACAATTTTAACTTTGCTGAATACTCAAAAACCGGCAGCGCCTCCCGAAACGCGGCCCGCATCGGATAAATCAGCACCAAATCCCCCTGCCCGCCCAGATATTTATGCCCATACGCGAACATCTGATAGAAATCAGCCTGACCCAAGCCATAATTCTTGCTGCGTTGCCCGCTATCCAATCGCTTCCATTTGGTATCCAAAACCCAGCTTTTGTCTCCCTGGGTGATCATCAAATCAGGACGTAGCTGAAAGACCCTTTGGCTCTCATGCACGCACAAATATTCACTTCTCCGTTGCGTATGCAATGTTGCATCTGACGGCAATGAATCCCGTAAGCATGCCGCAACGTAACGTTCAAACAGTTTTTCCATCGGAAACAGCAAACTCATACCCTGCCACTCACCAGCAATCGCCAGCGGCGTTTGTTGCTGGATGATCAGTTCGCACCACGGCTTGACAGGTTGGTAATGGGCCATCAGTCGATCATGACGCCATTGTTTGAAGTCCTGGGCTACGTCGCGGCTTGCGGGAATTTCCAGCAACAGGGAGCGCAGCTCGTGAGACAGGCGCCAGTTGCTTGGGTCTTGCGTCGTCTTGCAGACGATATCCAGCGCCGTTTTGAGGAGGCGATTCTCGGGGCGGTCGGGAAGGAATACGTCGTGACGGATCTGAAAGTAGTGCTGCCGACCCGGTGGCTGGCGCATTTGGCGGGCAGTGTTGAGCTGCCCTCGTAGGTAGCGCTGCTCTTCTTCAATCCGTTGATAGTCGAAGCGCAGGCCACGCTTGATGAGGTGATCGAGCGCTTCCAGAAAGCTGCTCATTACCCATTCAGTCAGCGGTGCATCGAAGCGCTCTAATGCCGTAGCACCGACTTTTCGAGTTGGCAGATTCAATGACTTTTGGATCATGCGTTTGAGTAGTGCTCGGCTTTGCTGGATGCAGTCGCCTTCCTCAAAATGTTTAGGGAGGATTTCTATAACAGTTCCGCAAGGGGTTTCTAGTACGCCGACATAGTTGTCGAGCTTGAGCCAGCGGCGATCCTCAACCTGAATGAGGGCTGCGCCCGCTTTGCTAAAGCGCGCATTGAGTTCGCACAACCAATCGAAGGCCGAAGTCGAAACTTGGGCCACATCGAGGGTTGGTTTTGGAACACGACTGGTGGTGAGCCGGGCATATTCTCGAACAGTCAGAGTGGTTTTCACCCTTGCTGCTCGCGCACGGATTTGATGACCTTACGTCCAAGTCGACGTGTGTTCATTGGCGTCCCATTGCTGGTAAATGTCGATACGCCAAGCGTTCCGGCCAACTCTTTTAGAACCGGCATCGCGGGCTTCTCAATGACGCCGTTGCGCAAGACCTCGATGGTGCCACTGTCTGATTGACGCACTATGAAGTCTCCATACGTTACTTCCTGGGTCTCATAACGCGTCGCCGCACTCGTAGCATTAACCGTGTGATCAATGATTCCGAGATACGCTTCGATATTTTTGAATGCCGCCTGATTTATTTCCCAACGCTCGTTGTTCTGGTTAACCGTGACCAAATCCCCAAACAACGTATTTAGGTCCTGACGTGGTTGCAGCAGAAAGCGATTTTCAGCCGCTTTGCGTTGGTCATTCAAAACCCATTGAATGCGCTGCCAATCTTCGAAGAAATACTCCTGAAGCAGCGGCAGGATCTGCTGGCGAAAAATACTCTCCAGGCGCTCTAGCGTCGGTTGGGATTTGAGGGGCATGAAGTACGCATGACCAAGGCAATGATCGCGATCAAGCAGCGCCGCGATGCGTTGGTTCATCACGTCGAGCAGTTCATCTATAGCAACGCCTTCGACCTCAACCTCATCAAGCAATGAGGGGTTGGATGGCACTTCGATAAAAGTAAAGCGTCGACGAAGGGCAATATCCAAAGTTGCCAGCGAACGGTCGGCTGTGTTCATGGTGCCAATCAGGTGGACATTGCCGGGAATGCTGAAGCGGTCCTTTGAATAAGGCAGCGTAACTTCAAGTGCTTCGGGTGCACCTGCGCGCTTCGACGGCTCGATGAGGGTAATCAGCTCGCCAAAGATCCGGGAGATATTGCCGCGATTGATTTCGTCGATGATTAGAACGCGAGACGTATCTAAAAATGCATGAGACTCAACCACTGGCGGCCCCTTCAGAACACGCTCAACCAGCGCAGGCATGAAATTGTTATAGCCGTTGACTAAGTTAGGCTCAAGCGTAGTGCCTACATTAGAAAGCTTTGTAAACACCCGCCTTTCAGCGATGTCTTCAAGGGTTATCTCGTTTTTACGCACATGATCGGCTAGCTTTTTAAGCAAACTCAGGCCAATCGGTAATTCGTTACCGTTTGGCTTTTTAAGCTCCAGCAATTCGCTGGAGCAGTAGGTAACGACATAGCCGCCTATGCTTTCGCCTTTACGGAACAAGGTAGGACTCGTCAGGTCCTCTGAACCGTACTGCGCGTCGAGCAGTTGACTGAGCTTACTTTTATCAGTTGCCGTTTCGGCCAACTCATAGAGGGTTCGCTGCGTAAATTTAACGTTAGTGAGCTGCTGGTAAGGGAGCGAAGGGCTGTATGTGCGAAGCCATTTTACTGAACGGCATTGGGCGTAATCCGCATCACGCTCTTCGCTCGAAAGACAACGATAGTCGCCGGTCACCTCACCTATGGCCCTGAATTTTGTGTTCCCGTCGGTGACCACCAACAGGTCCCCTTTCTTCATTCGAACAACAAAATCAGTGACAGCTTTAACCGCGTAAGCACTGATGGGCAAAGGCTGCCCAGCGGAGGCGAAACGATTCGCAACGTCCTCACGGCTTTTGCAGCCTGAGAAGTCAATTCGGTCGCCGTATCCCAGCAATGCAAAATTGCCTTTTAAACAATCGTCGTATACGTACGCATCACTCCCTTGAGTGTTGCCTAACGACATCTTCCAGACTCGCGACGTTGAAATATCGGTGGAAGCTGGCTCCTGATGGGTCACTTTTGCAGCGGCGGGCGTGCTGCATAGACTTTTGAATATGCCGTCTACTACCTCATAAATGAGGTGACCATCTTCATCAGTATCGGCTCGCAGCCCCTCCACAAAATCCTCATAGCTAAAGCTCTGATGAAAAGTCACGAATTTAACGTGGTCAGCCGCAACGAAGGCATCGAACCGTGCCTTCAGGATTTTTCGATCAGACAGATTGGCTTTCAGAAATTCAGGATCAAGAATCTCTAAAGTCGCCTCAATGGTCGCGTAGGTTTTCCCCGTACCAGGTGGACCGAAGAAAATTTGATTGAGCGAAGCCATTTGGGAACATCCTTGTAAGAAGATTCCGACACATTAGCCAGATGCCCACTACAGGTAAAGTGCCACTACGCACAGCAGGAAAAAATTTCAGAAATGCCCTACAGCATTGCACCTTGCCCGCCCAGCCAACGGCCCCTACCCTTTCGCAGCGCCTAAGAAACGCTAAGAAACCAGAACAGCAGCGGCCAGACCGCTCCCGATAAAATGCGGCTTTTTTGTACCTGCGGCTTTAGGCTGCGCGTCCTAAAATCTCTGTTATGTCGGGAGTGGACCAATACAAGACCCGCAAGGGGAATACGTCCGGCCTTTCTGCTGTGGGTTTCTTAACTCCCGACGCCTTAACCCAAAGAAACGAACAGCAGAGATAACAACAATGCTCAATTCTGATCCGTCCTCGTCACCCGAGAGGCATACGCCTTTCGAAACCACCATTTTCATCCGCTACCACCGCCAACTCCGCACTCTCCTCCTGGAAACCCAGGTCTGGTTCTGCGCGCGCGACCTCAGCAAGCTCATGGGCTGGCCGATGAACGAACGCACCACGACCAAGCTCGACCCTGATCAACGTCGCACGCTGTTGCTGTTCGACTGCGGTCGGACGGTGGATGAGTTGATGCTGAGTGAGTCGGGGGTCTATGCGATGTTGATTCATCACTACCATCCGGAAAATCGCAGTTTGCGGCACTGGATCACCAATGAGGTGGTGCCTGCCCTGCGGGATGCGCAGCATGTGCCGGTGGAGAGTGTGCCGAATCTGAGTTTGCTGCAGTGGTCTGGTTTTTCGTTGAGCATGTTGCAGTGGCAGAACGAGCCGTGGATTCGGTTGCGGGATGTGCCGCAGGTTTTGCCGCAGCCGCAGGTGGGTTTGGATGGAGTGTCGGGTAAGGCTCAGAGCCCTTGGTGGGCGGCGGCTTCGCGGATGTTTCAGGGGGCTTGATGCGGTTGGTTTGAGGGTGCGAATTCATTCGCGAGAGGCCGGCACATTCAGCCTCCTTGGCGCCTGATGCACCGCATCGCGAATGAATTCGCTCCCACAGGTTTTGCATGAACTCAGGTGGTCTCGGAGATTTTCGCTGACGGAACTGGCCTCTTCGCGGGCAAGCCTCGCTCCAACACGATTTTGGTCATGGCTTAATGGGCCTCGCTTGTATCGGGGATTCGGGGCGGGCTCGTCGCGTTATGGCATTAAGCCTTTACTGAATAGCATTGGCTCTTCACCATGGGGATCCCATTTCGCGTCGTGTTCCCATGTCCAAAAAAACCTCCCTCTTCGAAGACCTTTTCTACGTCACCACCAAACTGCCCTGGTGGCTCAGCATCGTCATTGGCATTGGGCTGGGCCTTTATCTGCACTCTGTGGCTATCGAGCCGTTGCCGGTCTACTCCGGGCTTGAGCATATTCAGTCGATGATGTTTGGCTCGGCTTTAAAGACGGCCGCCGCGTTCGGCCAGTACCTGTTGCCGCTGATCTTTATCGGCGGCGCAATCACTTCGGTTTTGGGTCGTCGCAAGCGTCGCAATCTGTTGGCTGCGATGACGATGCCTGGCGGTCAGACGATGGCGAGTATCACGTGGCAGCAGTTTGAGTTGCTGGTGGGTGAGGCGTTGCGGCATCGCGGGTTTCGGGTCGCGGAAACCGGGGGCAGCGGGCCGGATGGTGGGGTTGATCTGGTGGCGTACAAGGATGGCGAGAAGTACCTGGTGCAGTGCAAGCAGTGGCGCTCGTTGCAGGTGGGGGTGCCGGTGGTTCGTGAGTTGTATGGCGCGATGGCGGCGCTGGGGGCGACGGGTGGGTTTGTGATTACCAGTGGCCGGTTCAGCGGGCCGGCGCGGCAGTTTGCGGCGGGGCGTAATGTGCAGTTGGTGGATGGGGCGTTGCTGGAGCAGTGGATTGCGGCGAGCAAGCGGCCGGGGCCCAAGCCGACTGTGGAGGTGGTGGTTGAACCTTTGAGGGTTGAGCCCGTGGTGGTGGCTGAGGCTGTTAAGCCTGCGCCGGTAGCCAAAGCACCGGTTGTACCCGTTGCGCCGGTGGTGCCTGCATGCCCGCATTGTCGCAAGCCGATGGTGATGAAGGTGGCGCGCACGGGGCCGAATGCGGGGGGTGATTTTTGGGGGTGTTCGGCGTATCCGAAGTGTCGGGGGATTCGGGGGATATTTCGGCAGGTTTAATGCGGTGTGATGTCTGGGAGACCGTGGGGGCCGATTCGCGAGCAAGCTCGGCTCCCACACAATTTTTGTCGCTCCGACAGGCTCCGGTTTAGAAAGCCGCCACTGCCCCGTCGGACCGTGGGTCCGCCCCGCCCTCTACGCTGCCATCCGCAGACCTGAACGCGCACCCGGCGTGGCCGCAGGTTTCGTCGAAGTCTTCGAGTATTTCGATGTCGTGGCCCAGTTCGCGCAGCTGTTGCACGGTGTCTGGCGCGAAGCGGTTTTCCAGTTTGAGGGTGTCTGATGCCTGCCCCCAGGTTCGCCCCAGCAGCCAGCGCGGGGCACTGACGGCGGCCTGGGGGTTGAGGCCGTGCACCACGGCGCGGGTAAACACGGCGGACTGGCTTTGGGGTTGGCCGTCGCCGCCCATGCTTCCGTAGACCATCACGCGGCCATCGTTGAGGTGGGCCAGGGCGGGGTTGAGGGTGTGGAAGGGTTTTTTGCCGGGTTTGAGGCAGTTGATGTGGGTGGGGTCGAGGGAGAACGAGGCGCCACGGTTTTGCCAGTTGACGCCGCTGCCCGGCAGCACAAGGCCGGAGCCGAATTCGTGGTAGATGCTCTGGATCATGGAGACGGCGTTGCCATGCTGATCGATAACACCCATCCACACGGTGTCGGCCGGCCCTTTGCCTGCGCCCCAGGCGGCTGCGTGGTTGGGGTCGATGCGTTTGGCCATGTCGTCCAGTACGTGACTGCCCAAGAAGCTGGCGGGGTCGACCTGCATGTGCAGAGGGTCGGTGATGTGGGTGTCGCGCACGCCGAAGGCCTGCTTGGCCGACTCGACAGCGGCATGCACATACGCAGGCCCAAGGGGGTCTGACGTGCTGCCCGGTAACCGGTCCATCAACCCCAGGATCAAGAGTGAGACGAGGCCCTGGGTCGGCGGCGGCATGTTGTAGACCCGGCCATGGCTGTGCTGAAGCATCAGCGGGCGGCATTCAATGGCTTCGTGATTCTGGAAGTCTGCCCAGCGCAGGGGGCTGCCCAGCGCTTGTAGTTCTTGCGACATCTGGCGCTCGAGGTCGCCACGGTAGAAGTCTGCCAAGCCTGCCTTTGCCAGTTGCTCGAAGGTGGCGGCCAGGCGGGGTTGCTGGAACAGGCTTCCTACCGTCGGCACTTGGCCGGACTGCAGGAAGGTGTCGGCGAAGCCGGGGATATCGCGCAGCTCAGCGCATTTGGCGTGGGTGCTGCGCTGCTGGCTTGGGGTTACGGGTACACCGTGGCGGGCATAAAAAATGGCGTCTTCGAGCAGGCGCGGCAACGGGATGCGCGAGCCCACCTCACGTGAGGCGACCTCCAGGCTACGTGCCCAGGCACTGACGGTGCCGGCCATGGTCAGCGCTGCGTCTGGGCCCCGGAACGGGATGGCAGAGCGCCCCTGATAATCACTGGCGCTGACACCGGCAGCGGCCTTGCCGCAGCCTTCGACACCGATCAGTTTGGGGCCGTCAGGAGTGGCCAGGGACAATAGCCAGAAGCTGTCGCCACCAATCCCGTTCATATGGGGGTAGGCCACGGCAATCGTGGCCGCCGCAGCGACCATCGCTTCGACGGCATTGCCCCCTTCGCGCAAAATCGCCAGGGCTGACTGTGAGGCCAGCGCATGGGGGGCCACCGCGATACCGCGCCGCCCGCGGACGGAATTAAGCATCGTGTTTCTCCAATACAAAACGTGTGCGCCCACCCGGTATGGGTGGGCGTTGCGGGCGCGTGGTCAGACGGGCCTAGAAGTTGTAAGTCAGCTCCAGACGATTCTGGAAGAAGTCGCTTTTATCCGGAGAGGTTTGCACACCCACCCAGTCGGTGACACTCAAGCCTTTGAGCGCGCCACCAAATGAATAGATGCCATACAGCAGGTATTCGGACTGGTTAATGCTGTCGCCACCGGTGGTGGGCGTCAGGTCCATGTACGAATAACGTGCGCCCAAATACAGGTTCTGGATGGCGGCAGTACTTACATCCAGCGAGTAGGCATTACCCGCGCCCAGGTCCTGGGGGCTGGTAAAGAACGGCGCCGCAAAATAAGGACCGCCTGCCATGTTGTGGGCATAAGGCGTTACCAGGCTGCCATTGTTATAAGCACCGGGCGACGCTTCGATATGGTCGTAGCCAAGGGCAACTTTGTAGGCCTTGTAGTCCAGGCCCAGTTGCAGCCCCATGGTGGTGCTATCCACCTTGCCGGCGAGTTCACGGCCATCGCCTGTGCCGCGCATGTATTGAATACCGGCGTTAGGCCGCAAGTCTCCGGACGCCAGCGCAACATGGCCTTCGCCGTAGGTGAGATTGGTGTAGTCGTAGTAATGCTCGCGCCACAGCTGGCCCGTGTACTTGAGGCCGCCCAGCGTTATCGAACGGCCACCGCCCACTGCCCACACGCCTGCGGTTTCTTCAGTGGTGGAGTAGGTGTTGTAGCGGGAAAAACGGTCATCGCCCCAGCCCTTCCAACGGTACAAGCGCGCCAGGGACAGGAAGTTTTCTTCGTCACCGTAGTGCACGTTCAAACCCTGGAACAGTACGGGCGCAATACGCCAGTCGTAATCACTGATAAAGGGCAAGTTAACGCGCTGATTACCAGCAGTGATTTTAAAGTTGTCATGTTCCCAGCTGGCGTAGGCCTCGCCCACGTTGGTGACGTTTGGACCGATGTCCGGAAAGAGGCTGGCATCGTCGCTAGGCCGGTTAATGGTGGTTTGAGCAATGATGCTGCCGCCCAGCCGGAAGCCATCGAGTGGCGCGGTTTCGTATTTGAGGAAACCACCGTAGCCCAGGGTGTCCTGGTTCAGGCCTTTGACGAAGTAGGCGTTCTTGTCGGTGTAATAACGCATGCGCAACGAGCCGGAAACGGTGCCCTTGGTGAACATGTCTGCCAGGTCATCAACATCGGTGGAAGTGCCGGATGCATCGGCCATTGCCACGCTACTCATTGCGCTTAACAGGATAAAACCGCCCATGCCAACAACGTGAGTGATAGCCGAAAAACTGCGAGGCGCCATTAGCGTGCTCCTAAGAATTTAATAAGTTCGCTGTGCCTGCTCACGCAAGCGTCGTAATGGGCAGTTTTTACGTTTAACACTCAAACCTGGAATGAACCGCTACAGGTTCAACCGGTCACTTTCGGCCGTCGACCGAACAGCCGAACGCCCTCATTCAATGCTAGAAAAGCCTTGATGAAAAGTACTCGACGGTCCGTGACAGGCTGCGACGTTATTATTATTTTTAACTGCGTTCGGATCAGTCTGCGTTGGAGTCAGGTGCGCGCCTGAAGTGTTCCATCGAAAACGCTGCAACTTCTCCAAGCAACTTCAGAATGCTGCCGGACGCTCTTTGAACCAGAATTTCGCCGCGTTGAGTATCAGCTGCCGCAGCGTTGCCACAGGCCCCTGACGGATGAAGATCCTGTGCCTGCCAACCGAAGCCGACAGCGCCTTCTGGTGTAAGCATGCCGCCTTTTTTCTCCAGCCCCACCGACAGCGATTCCCAGTTCTTGGCGTGGGCCATGTCCACCAGATCGCCGTGCAGGTGAAGCATGATGCTGGTTTCGATTTCCCCGGCGTGTATGCCGTGCTTGATCTCATGGGCGCTGAACAGGTCGGCCATTTCGGTGACGGCATACCAGGCGCAACCCACCGCCATCATCCCCAGTTCCACTCTCAGGCGGCGGCACACCACTTCCATGATTTGTGGCTGACCACCGTGGGCGTTGACGAACACTATTTTGCGAACGCCGGCACGGTAAGCGCTTTCCGCGACTTCGAACCAGAGTTGCGCCAGGGTGTTGGCAGAGATCGTCAACGTGCCGGGGTAGTCGATATGTTCATCTGATTTACCGATCGACAGGGTAGGCAGCACCAGAACGGGGAAGTCATCGGCCATGCGGCTCACCGCATCATTGATGATGCCGTTGCTTATCGCGGTGTCCACTTTGACCGGCAAGTGCGGGCCATGTTGTTCCACCGCGCCCACAGGCAGCACGGCAACGATGTTTTCCATGTCGAGCTGGGCGAAATCCAGCGCTGTCAGGTCCCACCACCAATGTGATTTCAACTTCATGGGTTTCACTCCTCTGGGACTATGACGTCGCCGCCATCAGCGAGACGTGGGCAGACACAATTCTCCAACCGGCGTCAGTACGCAGCCAGGTCTGGCTTTGCCGCCCCACAACCGATGTATTTTCCCGCTTGAACTCCAGGTTGCAGATGGCAACGTCGTCGCCAAAGCAACTGATCTCGCGCCTTACCACAACGCGCTTGGGGGAGCCGCCTGTACGGCCTTTACGAAACCCTCGAATGGCTTCGATGCCATACAGGTTCTCACCCACGCCGTAGCGAAGTGTGACCGGCGAATCGCAAAACAGTCCGTCCAGTGTTTCCAGGTCGTTATCCATCAAGGCTTTTTCATAACGATCACACTGGGCCGCGACTTCACTTAGAACATCAGGCTGATTGACCGCGAATGTTCCGATTGTCAGCTTTTCCATCACACAGACCTCGAAGCAGTAAGACCGGCAAGTAATTCTGTCGACTGGGCAACGAACCCAAAGCACTGGCGCGTGTTGTAGACCGCCGCTGCCAGACAATACGCAGGCGAGGTGGTCGCGCAACAGTCTTCGAGCATGATGCAGTCGTAACCCGCGGAATTGGCGTCTTGAAGTGTATACAGCACGCATTGGTCCACGTTAACGCCCGCGAACAACAACGTACTGACATTCAGGTTGCGCAGGATGCTGTCCAGGTCAGTGTCTTTGAAACCCGACATCCTGAACTTGTTGACCTGGATATCGCCCGCCTCGATCGGCAGTTCATCCACCACCTGCGCCGCCCAACTACCAGCCTGCAATACGGGCTCACCTGAGCCTGGCAATGGATCACCCAGGCCAACACCGCGACCATCGGGGTTATAAACATGAAGGACCGCAGGCGGCAGATTGAGACGGTCGGGGCGATTGCCCCAGTTGACCCACACAACCGGCACGTTGCAGTTACGCAATACGGGTAACAGTTCCTGTAGCGGCCCGATGGGGCGGCGCGCAGGCGTAATATCGACCCCTTTGGAGCTCAACCAGCCTTCGGGGTGGCAAAAATCGTTCTGCATATCGATGACCAGCAGCGCGGTTTTATTGAGGTCAAACCGAATCTGCCGCTGGCTATCGGTCACGCTGACAGGCCTTGGCCCAGTGCCCTTGCGAACCATGTCCACGACTTGAGCATTCACATGCCACGCGCCGGGCTGGCTGGCACCCAGTTGCACCAGCGCCGATGCATCTACGCTTCCCGTCATGCCCCGACTCCACCCAATACACGCAGGTCTTCGTCGTCCAGTTCACAGCGTGTGCCGGAACGAATCAGCTCGGCAAACCCCTCATTGGGGGTCATGACCGTGAGTGTGTAGAGCTTGCTGGTCCCGGTATTGCGAATTACGTGTTCGCTGCCTGGGCGGAGCAACAGGCTGTCGCCTTTGCGGATGGGCAGATCCTCGCCATTGGACGTGGCGATGCCCTCCCCGGCCAGCACGAAGAAAAATTCGTGGGCGATGGTGTGGGAGTTCGGCGGAGTTGCGCCGCCGACGTTGAAAATCTCGATAACGAAAATTGAATCGACCTGATCCTTCGCCTTGTCGAACAACACCGCGAAGTAGTTGGTATCCGAAGGACTGATCTGGAAGACCTCAGCAGTGTGTGCCTGCTGGAACGAAAAACTTTTCATGAAGTGCCCTTCTGATGATCGCCGCCTGCATTCGTGGGCGGCTGCCGTCCATTTCAGCCCGATAATGGACGCTAATACGCTGCATATAAAGCATCAAAATCTTGATATGGTGTTGCCTTTTGGTTCACACGGAAAAGCCCATGCACAGCCGCATACTCAACTACCTCGACGAGGTCGTCCGCACCGGGTCCATCAGGCAGGCCGCAGAGCGGCTGCATGTGTCTGCCTCGGCCATCAGCCGGCAAATCATTGCGCTGGAGGAGGACCTGGGCACACCGATCTTCAACCGTACAACCCGAACTTTAGTACTGACCGCCGCCGGGGAAGTGCTGATTCGGCACATTCGCGACACCCTGAAAGACATGGCCCGCACCCAGGCTTTAATAGACAGCCTGAAGGGCCTGAGGCGTGGGGAAGTGACCCTGTGTTTCATGAGCGGCCTGGCTGCCAGCTTGATACCCGCTGCCGTTTCGCTGTTTCTCAAGAAAAACCCGCGCGTGACCATCAAGCTGCAACTGATGACTACGGGTGAGGAGATTCTTGAGGCGGTCGTGTCCGGGGCGGCGGACCTGGGTGTGGGCTTTGACTTCCCGACCAAGCCGGGGCTGATTCACTTGAGCCAGGCCATTGCCCGGCTTGGCGCGGTCATGGCGCCGGATCACCCGTTGGCAGAACGCTCGACCCTGAGGATTGCCGAGTGCATGGACTACCCGCTGATCCTGGCGGACGGGACGACGGCCATACGCCCTTATCTGGATCGGGTGCTGTCCAAGGCACCGCCCTCCTTGACCACCTGCGTGGAAACCAACGCCATCGAGACCATGCGTTGCCTGGCGATGTCCGGGAACTTCATTACGTTCCTCACCCTGTTTGACATCGACTCCGAGCGCCAGCAAAAACGCCTGGTGTACGTGCCCGTGCAGGAGTTCACCCAGAAACCCCAGAACCTCACGCTCGTTGGCAAGGAAAAAGGCATGTCCGCCATGGCGAACGTGTTTGCGGAGAGCCTCAAGGTTGCACTGGTGCGCACGACCGAAATGGGGTGAGAGGCCGCGCGCGCAATAACCACGATCCTCATGTAGGAGCGGACTCGTCCGCGAAGGCGATGTTTCATGCACAGAAGGTGTTGCCTGTGCTGACGTCTTCGCGGACAAGTCCGCTCCTACACTAGATTTTCGTAGCCTTAACTACTGAGATGGGGCGAAGGAATAATAGCGGCGGCCAGGGTTGCAAACACGGTCTTCATTCTGTAGGAGCGGACTCGTCCGCGAAGGCGATGTTTCATGCCCAGAAGCTGTTGCCTGTGCTGACGTCTTCGCGGACGAGTCCGCTCCTACACTAGATTTTCGTAGCCTTAAATAGTCATTTAAATCAAATAGTTAAATCATGCTTTATGAGACCGAGCTTCTGGATGAGTTCAAGGTCCGAACCCGCACGGCCCACGAACGACAGCCCCAAGGGTGCGCCGTCGATACTCCCCAGTGGCAGCGTCACCTGTACCACCCCTGCGTGGCCAGCCACCGAAAGCAGGGTTAATGCCACGTTGCGGTAGTGCTCAAGCTCAGCTTGCGCTTGTGCCCGAAGCGGCGCCGGGCCTGGTGCGGTGGGGTAAACCAGTACCGTGCCGTCGGCCAGCACACGCTGGATCGCCTCGCGTATGGCCGTGCGTTGGTTGCGTGCCCCATTGAACGCGGCTTCAGGAATCTGACTCGCGGCGTAAAACCGCTCGTTGATACCCGGACCAAAGGCCGGCTTGCGTTGCGTAATCCAGCCGCCGAGCAAGTGCCAGATTTCGAACCCCTGGTGGATACGAAAGGTCCCCAGCAAGCTGTCCCGCACGGCAGGCTCGAACAGCACCCGTTGCTCGCAGCCATCAGGCAGGTAAGGCCTGAGTGCCGCTTGTACGTCGGCACTGCACAGCGCCCACAAGTCCGTGGGTGCTACCCATTTAGCGGCAGCGCCCGCTGCAACCGGCTCACAGAGCGTGCTTGCTAGCAGCGACATGGTGGCGACGTCACGGGTGAAGAAGCCGGGCACGTCGTAACTGGGTGCCAGGCCCAACATGCCCTCGGCTGACAACAGCCCATGACTCGGCCGCCACCCCACCAGGCCGCAAAATGATGCGGGAAGGCGAACCGAGCCGCCCGTGTCGCTACCCAGGCCGATGTCTGCCCTGCCCGCCGCCACCGCTGCCGCAGAACCCGATGACGACCCACCTGGCACGCGGTCCACGGCGGCGGGGTTGAGGGGGGTGCCGTATCGGCTGTTTACACCCATCAGGCTGTAGGCCAGTTCGTCCATGTGGGTCTTGCCCACGATGGATGCGCCCGCCTCCAGCAAACGGCTCACCATGTCTGCGTGGGCAAGCGCCGGGGTCTGGTCTTCGGCGTATTCAGGGTTACCGGCCCCGGTGATATGCCCGGCAACATCGAAGTTATCTTTCACTGCAACGCGCAGCCCGCTGAGTGGCCCCGTCGCTGCGGGCTCTGCGAGCGCGGTCGCGAAAACTGAAGTGAACGGATCACAGATCACAGTCATTGTTACGATCTCGTGGTTAAGTCTGGAAGGGGCCGGGCTACTGCGCGTTGGAGTGCAGAGGTAACTCGATAAAGGAGCCATCCGGGCCGCCCAGGTGAATGACGATGGTGGTGACCAACGCTTCGACTGTCGGGCTGGTCACCGGGTCTTGCCCTGTGCCGGGGTTCACCGGGTGTGCCGGGAAATCACTGGCGGCGACCGAGAGCCGAATGCGCTCGCCGGGTTGCAAGGTGACGCAGGTTGCAACCATGGGTACATAAACGGGCACCCCAGGCGCATGCCGAAGGTGGACATAGCCACTGCTCAGCGGCTGCGCAATGCCCGACGGCAACACCCTCGACAGCACACAGGAAAGGTCAAAACTGGGGCGGTCGGACGTGGCACTCAGGGTTGCCGAAATGTCACCCGCCAGGAACAGCGGGCTGTCCATCTCAGGCGAGGTAAACGTCAGTACGTCGCCCCGGTAGTCCACAGCGGAGCGGTCTACCGGACCCGGTACCGGGCCGAAACAGCCGCCCACCGCGGGCGCCGGACGCCAAGGGTCATGCACCACACACTCACAACCCGGCGCGGCTGGCAGCTCGGATAACGTGCCCGCTTCAACGTCCATGCTGGCCCGACCGGTGCCATGCAGATAAAGCGCACGCTTGTGCGCGGGCCACTCAGAGAATTCCTGCCATTGCAGGCTGCCCATGTCGAACAGACGAACACGGCTCTGGTCAGTGGGCGTAGGCGCCTGCCCCTTGAGGTGTTCATCGAAGAAAGCGATCTGCAGCGCATCAGTATTCAGGTCCGCATGCGGTCCGAAGTCCACACCGCCGACATGGCGACGCCACGGGAAGTGCAGCCATGGGCCAACCACCAACCGCACATCAGGGTGCTGCAGGCGCGTCAGTTCATGGAAAGCTGCCAACGTACTGCTCAAGAAGGTATCGAACCAGCCACCGATCAGCAGCGTGGGCAAGGCTCTGGCTGCAATCTGCTCAGCCTTTGAAGAAGGCGAAATCGCGCTCCAGTCGGGATCGTCCACGCCCCATTGGCGCCAGTCCTGGTAGTGAGACAGGTCGGCGTACTGAGCCAACAGCGGGGGCTGCGCGGACACGGCCTGCTGCCAGGGTGGCGCGGCGGCGAATGCCTTGTGTTGCGCATAGCCCTCGGCATCGCCCTGGCGCCGTGCGGCTTCGGCGCTGATTTGTACGCCCCACTCGACCATCTGCTTGAGCATCATGGCGCCATTTTCGTACATCCAGCCCCGGCCGATATCCCACGGAGCCATGGCGGGTGCTATGGCCTTGAGCGACGGGCAGTCACCCGATGCCGCCAGGAGTTGGCCACAGCCCTGATACGAAAATCCGTACATCCCGACCTGGCCGTCAGACCCGTCCAGTTGCGCTGCCCACTCAACCGCTGCGGCGCCGTCGGCTGCCTCATGCCGGCCAGGGTGAAAGGTGCCTTCGGACGTGCCACGCCCGCGCACATCCTGGACCACCACGATGTAACCATGGGCGGCATACCACGACGGATGCGCGTAGCACAGGGTGCACGCGATGCGGCGCCCGTAGGCCTGGCGCTGCAACAGAACCGGGAAGCGACCCTCACCGACCGGGCGATACACGTCCGCGTCCAGGCGTACGCCATCGGCCGTGGTCATCGAAAGCGTTTCGGGGGCGTGCACGTCCCGCAACCCTGGATAGTTGAACGTTGAACTCATGATGTTTGAACCTCGCGGCAACACGTTTCAACGCCAGGTTGAAACGTGGATAGAGACCGTTACTTCAGGCATCGCCTCAGGGCCGAGGCGGTGCATTCAAGGCAGCGGGATGGCTAGCGCCAGGCCCTGATCTTTCCGGGATTCAACAGCCCGGCAGGGTCAAAGCGACGCTTGAGCACAATCACTTGCGGATCGAGCACGCCACCGTGCTTGCCATCTTCGAGATGGAACACGTGGGGGTCGTCGATCCTGATGCCGCAACTGCGATGGGCTGCGATAAGCGCCTGGAGACGCTCAGGGTTTTGGTAGCGCACCAACGGCATACCCAGGCACAACACCCGGCCTTGGGAGTCGCGGATGAATTCCAGGTGGGTCATCACTTCGCCCGCCTCATGGAGTTGCGCGACCGCCTGCAGTTGCTCCCACGTCTGACCGAACCCGTAACCGGTCTGCAGGTAGGTGAGGGTCTTGTCTTCTTTCAGTGCATGCAGGGTCGTGTGGTTCCAGCAATACTCCAGCAGCGTGTGGCCACTTTCACGCACCTGCGCGGCGCTTTTGGCCAGGGCGATACGCCCGCCATGCAGGCCCAGCAACTGCTCCAGAGGCTCCCGGCCAGCGGGGGTCAGCGCAGTGATCACGCCATGCTCGCCGGCACTGCGGTGCTCGCTCAGCTCGGTGAAGTAATTGACGACCTGGGCATCGAAAAAGGCAACGTTGCGCTTGATGATGCCGGGGCTTTGCGCGAGCGCTTCGGCACAGGCAAAGGCGGCTTCGGCGCTCGAAAAACTCAGCAGGTACTCGTCCCACTCCTGAGCCGGCGCCACGGCGATCTCCAGCTCCAGCACGATGCCGTTGGTGCCGTAGCTGTGATTGAGCAACAGCAACTCCGGCCCGCGGATTTCCACAATCCGCGGCTCTGCCTCAACCGTCATGATGCGCGCGCCCAGCAAGGTGCCATTAGCCGCCAACGGCCCGTAGGTGATGGAACCGATACCGCCAAAGCCGCCCGCGAAAAGCCCGCCGAGGGTCGCCATGCGATAGGTGGAAGGCATGCAGCGAAGCTCCCAACCGTCCTCGCGCAACGCGTCTTCCATGGCGGCAAGGCGAATCCCCGCCTGAGCGCATGCCACGCCATCGCGCACCCACTGCAGTTGGCTCAGGCCGCTCATGTCGATGACCAACCCGCCCTGCAATGGCACGGCCTGGCCGTAGTTGCCGGTGCCGCCCCCACGCAGGGTGATCCCGACTGCTGCATTGCTACAGGCGGCCACGACCTGACGCAGTTCATCCTCGTTGCGCGGCTTAACCGCCAGGTCGGCAAGGCAGTCGGCCAGGTCGTTCTTGAGTATCGGGCTGAACCAGTGGAAATCCTTCGACAGCCGCTTGAGTTGAAACGCACTGGTAATCCAGTCCAGCCCCGGCAGCGCTTCGCACAACGCCTGAACACGACTTTTTTGATCGGTCATAACAACACCTGCATGGAGAGTTTTAAAAGGTCACGCGCCACGGTCTGATTCACTGTCGTGCCAGCGCCCAATGGCCTTGCCGGCCAACAGCGACATGCCCGCAAAGAGCGCGATGCCCACGACGGAAATCAGGAACAACGCGGCAAACATTCGCGGAATATTGAGTTGAAAGCCGGCCTGGAGAATCTGATAGGCCAGGCCCGTATTGGTGCCCCCGGTGCCCGCGACGAACTCGGCAACGACCGCCCCGATGAGCGCCAAACCGCTGGAGATGCGCAGGGCTGCAAAAAAGTAGGGCAACGCTGTGGGCACACGCAGCCTCAGCAGCACTTGCAGCCGACTGGCACGGCGCAACTTGAAGTACGCCAGCAGGCCGGGCGAGACGCTGCGCAGCCCTAACGCGGTGTTGGAAATGATCGGGAACACCGCCATCAAGGTTGCGCAGACCACCATCGCCAGGGTGATGTTGCTGACCCAGATGATGATCAGTGGCGCAACCGCCACCACGGGTGTCACCTGCAGCAGCACCACGTACGGAAAAAAGGCCAGTTCGATCAGCCGGCTCTGCACGAAGATGAAGGCGATCAACACGCCGATCAGCACCGACAGCGCAAAAGACAGGGCCGTGATTTTTAGCGTGAACAGCAATGCCGGGCCCAGCAAGCCCCAGTCCTGCACGAGTGCGGTGAACATCATCAGGGGTGTGGGGATCAGATAAGCCGGCACCTTGAGTGCCGTCAGTACCAGTTGCCAGACGGCCACCAGAATGATCGCGATCACCACCGGGACGATAATGCGCTGCTGGGCCGGGTTGGAAATCCAGGGTTTGGCTTTAACAGAACCGCTCATGATGCTGACTCCTGACTGGCGGCGACCAGCAAGTTATGTAAATGCATGGCGTATTCGCTGAAGCGTTTGGTCAAACGAAACTCCTCGCTGCGAGGAAAGGGCTCGTCGATTTTGATGTCGGCGACGACGCGTCCAGGACGCGCCGCCATGACGATCACCCGCTGGGACAAAAACACCGCCTCATGGATGGAGTGGGTGACGAACATCACCGTCCACTTATGGCGCTGCCACAGGTCCAGCAAGTCGCTGTCGAGGGTGTTACGGGTGATTTCGTCCAGCGCCCCGAAAGGTTCGTCCATGAGCAGCAGGTTGGGCTCCACCACCAGGCCTCGGGCAATGGACGCACGCATCTGCATGCCCCCGGACAACTCCCGAGGCAGTGCATTGGCGAACTTTTCCAACCCGACGCGTTGCAGGGCCGCCGCGACGCGACGGTCAGCCTCCTCGGTTGGCACACCCTCCAGCTCCAACGGCAAGCGCACGTTTTTGAGCACGCTGTGCCAGGGCATCAGCGTTGCTTCCTGGAAAACATAAGAGAGGTGCTTGCCTGTCGTCGCCAGCTTGTTCACCGGTTTGCGCCACAGCAACAAGCGGCCATCGCTGGGCTCGATGAGCCCCGCGACCATCTTGAGCAAGGTGCTCTTGCCGCAGCCCGAAGGCCCCAGCAGCGTTATGAATTCGCCTTCGGCGATGGTCAGGTCTACCGGGCGTAGAGCCTGGGTGCCATTGGCATAAACCTTCTCGACCGACAGCGCCTCAATGGCAACGGGGGCGCTGCTGGCTTGAGCAGCGGGAGATGGTGGCACCAGGGAGGCGACCTTCATGGCATCACCGGCTGTTGCTCGATGAAACGGGTGGTGTAGGACCCTTCCAGCGGCATCTTTGCAGCATCGATCAGGCCACGTTGCACCGCCATGTCCCAGGTTTGCTTCATGCGCGCGGCAGTAATGATGCCGATACCGCCTGTCTGTGCATCGCCGCCGGTGACCAGGCCCGTGCTGCGCAGCTTCTGGACGGAGTAATCGAGCTGGTCTTCGGTCATGACCGGGTTGGCCTCACGAATCAGCTTGTTGCCGGCAGCCGGGTTATCCAGGTAGTGCTTGAAGCCCAGCATTGACGCATGAAGGAAGGCTTTGAGTTGGTCAGGATGCGCATCGGCCCAGCGACTGTCGCACGCGATGGAGTTGCCATAGGGCGGGTAGCCAGCATCACTGAGCGGGAAGACTTTGAACTTCGCACCGGCCTTGGTCAGCGTGTAGGGCTCGGCTGTCAGGTAGCCCTGTTGTGCCAGGTTGTTATCAGCCATGAATGGCTGAACGTTGAAGCTGTAGGCGCGGGTTTGCTGGTCGGTGAAACCGAGTTCAGCTTTTGCCCACGGCCACCAGCTCGAATGCACGGAGCTGGAAATCAGAATGGTTCTGCTGCGCAGGTCCTTGAGTTGCCCCACATCGTCATGGGCGATCAGAACGGCCGGATCATGCTGGAAGGTAGTGGCGACCATGACCAGCGGCACGCCCTGCTCCCGCGCCGTGAACGTGGCGATATCTTCACTCAGGATGCACTGTGCCCGTCCGGCTGCCAGCAGTTGCACGGAGTTGACCTGAGGCCCGCCCATTTGCACGGTGACATCAAGGCCTTCCTGGCCGTAAAGCCCTTCTGCCTGGGCTTGATAGAAACCGCCATGCTCGGCCTGGGCATACCAGTTGGTCATGAAGGTAAAGGGCGTGGCGGCCTGGGCCAGATTGCTCAGGCAGGTTAAACCGGCCAGCAAGATCACGCGATTCCGGACATTGCATTGTAATTTCATGCTCAGCGAGCTCCTCAAGTGGGATAAGGCAGGTTCAAGATTGGCTCTGGGTGTGGCCGGTACCGCATTTACTGCCCCGCTCGCGCCCCGATAAGGCACTGCCGGGTCTGGGTCGAACACAACGGGGCGGGCATTCATGCCAGCCCCCGCAAGTAGCAAATGAAGGTGTCGGGCAAGTGCTCGTCGCACAGCACACTGCGCCCGGTTTGCGCAGGCCAGCAGTAAGGGTCGGTGCAGTGCAGCAAAGTAAGGTTTGCGGCTTTGCCCACCAGGTCGGCAGGGCCTTCGAGACGGCTCAACCAGTCGGCGCGGCAAACCGTTTGCGACCAGGTGTCGAAAACGTCATCCAGCTGCGCTGCCAGCACCGCCAGTTGCAAGGTGGCCAGCGGGTCGTAGTTGCCTATCGGGCAAAAGGCGTCTTGTACGTTGTCGCTGCCCACTAACAGCGGGATGCCTCGCAGGCGTGCTTCCTTGAGCAACGTCAGGCCGCGAAACCTTGGGGTTCTGCCGTGTACGGCGTCCTGCAGGTACAGATTGGTCGCCGGCAGCGCAACGAGGGTAATCGGTGCCCGAGCCACGTCATCCAGGGTTGTCTGGGCCTGTGTCTCCGGGTAGGTCGAGAGCGCACAGGCGTGGCTGCAAACGATCCGCCCCGGGAACGCCATGGCGTTGGCCAGACGGGCAACCGTCGCCAGTCCGCAGGCGGAAACCGTCAGTTCCTCATCGATGTGCAGATCCAGATCAAGCCCGGCATCTGCTGCACAGGCGAGCAGGTTTTGCAGGGCATCCACGCTGAAATTGCTGCTGTGGATGAACGCACCCAGCACGGGTCGCGGGCATTGAGTATCGCTGGCCAGGATGTGTGCAATATTGCGCGCCTGGCCCTTGTCGGCAACGAGGGGCAGCGGCAACAGAGCAACCTGCTCAAGCAGAAATGAGGAATCTTGCGCCAGCTCGCGTATCACGCCCCAGGCTGTCGGCGCCTTGGCACTCCACCAGTCAAGGTGGGTGCGCAACTGCGTAACGCCATGGGCGCGGGCTTGCCCAAGGGCACGACTGGCGCGCTGGCGCAGATCGTCCGGGTTCCAGCGGGCGCGATCCGCATGGGTCGCATCAATTGCCGCCAGCAGGCCAGGCTTTATCAAACCCAGACGGCTGCGGGTGTAGGTCTTGTCCAGGTGAGCGTGGGCCTCAACCAGGCCGGGCAAGGCGAGCGCACCTTTGCAGTCGATGCCGCTGATCTGGCCGGTAGCCGGTTGCACACGGGTGACGATACCGTCTTGCAGGTCGAGGCGAGCACGCTCTGGCTGGCCCGCGATGCGAGGCCAGGCTGGCGGCAATAGCCAGGCGGGAAGCCGAAGATTATCGAGCTGCATGGCCATACCTACAGCGCCAACGTCAGGCTGTCGGAATCGCAACCGGCACAGCACACGGCAAGGTATGACTGCCGATCTTCATCGCTCAGGCATTCATCATGATGAAGCGGGCGGCCATCTTGCCACTCCACCACGCAACTGCCACACACGCCCTGCTCGCAGACCGTTTCGCACGCCACGCCGTTGGCGCGCAGGGCATCGATCAGGCGCTGCCCGGCGGCGACTTCGATCTGCCGCTTGCTGGAGGACAAAATCAGCCGGTAACTGTTGGCACCTGCGACGTCGGCTGAGCTTCCGCTGAAGTGTTCCTGATGCCAGCATTCTTGCGGCAGGCTTGAGTAGTGCGCCCTCACCGCTTGCATGAATTCGTCCGGGCCGCAGCAATATACGTGGGCAGCTTCGCTCGGCAGCTCAAACTTGCTTTCACTGCTGTAGCTCACCGTCACGCGGTCGCTCCAGGGGCCGTGCTCAAGCAGGTTGGCGAAGAGCAAGTCCGCGCGATTGCGGACCCTGGCGATAAGCTGAAATGCCTCGCCCGAGCGGTGCAGGCTGTGTGCCATGGCGATCAGCGGCGTTAAACCGACACCGGCGCCCACCAGCAGATGTGGCCCTGGCACGCTGGCCAGACCAAACAGATTACGGGGTGCGCTGATGCCGAGATCGGTATTGACCGTCGCCGACAGGTGCAGCGCCCGGGAACCCCCACGACCGTGAAGCTCGTGCTTGACGGCGATCTCATAGAACGCGGTCTGCGCAGGGTCGCTGCACAGGGAATAGGCCCGGCGTATACCTGGCGCGACCTGGACTTCCACATGCGCCCCGGCACTGAAAGCAGGCAACGGCGCGCCATCCCTGCGGGCCAGACGCCAACAATCAATTGAGGGCGTCAGCGCGTGGCGATGTTGAACGAACACTGGGACATCAGAAGCTTTCGACATTTTTTGACCAATCGGTTTGATCGAATGGTTTGTAAAAAGCAATGTCTGTGCCAGCGCTGCTGCGAACCGTTAGTTGGGGTTAAAAGGGAATGAGGTCAGCGGGTCAGACCGCAACCGATGAGTACAAAATCGACCAACTCGTCCAGGATCTCCTGGCGTTGCTCAGGTACTTGCAGGGATTGCCCCAGCACATGCTCGGCCTGTAGGGCGTAATCGGCGTAATACTGGGTCATCGCCCAGATATGCATGAGCAGCAACCGGGGGTTGATCGGGCGTAGCTGACCCGCATCGACCCAGGCTTGTATGCGGCCAATGCTCTTCTCGGTCCAGGGGGCAGCGTTCTCCCAGAAGGGCTGCAACCGATGCCCACCGCTGATCAGCTCATGGGTGAACACCCGAGACAGTTCTGGCTCCTCCAGCGCGAAATCCAGTTTTTTGCGCACGTAGTCAGCGATGACCTGCGCAGGTGTCTGGGTGTCTTCGCTCAATGAGAACAGCGCCGCCCACTTGACGAAAATCTGCTCGAGAATCGCGATATAGAGCTGTTCTTTGTCTTCGATGTAGTAATGCAGCTGGGATTTGGTCATGCCAGCGCGTTCAGCGATGGATTGAGTCGAAGCGCCATTGAAACCGTGCAGGCTGAACTCACTGATCGCGGCCATGCGGATGTTGTTAAGAATTTCCTGACGGCTCAACTTGCCGGTCTTGGACCTGCTCGAAGGCCTCTCAATTGCATTCATTTGGTGCACCAGTGCGGATTTAAGTTTTTTTCTGAACCATTCCAGAGCATTTCAGCCTGTTTCCACAAACCGCCTGGAATCGGTACTTAGCGTACCTATTAAACGGGGTCGGAGCGAGGCTTGGGCGCGCAGTCGGCGAGCATCGGGAGAGCGTGAAGCCTCACACACAGGACCAATGCAAACCCTGTGGGAGCGAATCATTCGCGAAAGGCCAGCACATTCAACATTGCGATGACTGGCAGACCGCATCGCGAATAAATTCGCCCCCACAGACTGATCCGAGTATTGAGCATTTACTCCGGCAACCCTACCTTCACACCGCCCAGATGCGCTTTGACGACGCTATACGGCAGTACTGACCAGGTCGGACCTTCGCAGGAGCGGATGGCGCGAGCGAAGGATGGGCCGAAATAGATGCCTTTGGGAGTGAAGTACCACGACGGGAAGTTCCAGATTTCCGGGTCGTTGAAGTCGCATTCGTCGTCTTCTTCCCTGGCCTTCTTCTGCTGTTTGGGGGCGATGGTTTTGAATTGGGCGGACAGCCATGGGCCCAGCTCCTTGTTGCGGTAGTTGGAGTAGGTCTCGAAGGTCACGCCGGTATCCGGGTCATCGCTGGCGTCGGTGATGTTGGCGTCGTCGTAGTGGAAGGGCTTGCCTTTGCCGACCCACAGCACATCTTCCAGGGACAGCTCTTTGCCGGTGTTGGCATCGAGGTTCAGCGGCGCGTCGCCGAAGTCCGGGTGGGCACCGCCGCAGTCGTAGCTGGTGAAGATGCTGACGCTCACAAGGTCCGGCGACAACAGCTCAGGGGTGATGGTTTGCTGGAAATCAGCCCCGTACCGGCTGCCCTGAAGCATGCAGGCGTTGTAGCTGACAACTTCGTTCCACAGCCGGGCGCGCAGTTGCTGGTTGATGCGGGCGCGTTGTTCCGGGGTGTAGCCGGAGGTAATTTCAAAGAAGGAGATTTTCGACACTGGCTCCAGCCACCATTGCAGGTTGTAGCCCATCACGGTTTCTTTCTTGCTGGCCTTGAGCGGCAGGCCCTGCAGGCGCAGGTAATCGTAGGGTGATTGTTCGTAGATGGTTTGCCAGCCGGGCTCGGCATTGTCGGCGGGCGGCGTGACGGCTTTTTCAGTCAGGTCGATTTTCTGGGTCTTGCCGTCCGGGCCTTTCCAGTCGCCGGTCCAGCCTGCATTGGCATTTTGATGCAGGTGCAGCTCGGGGTAGGTTTTGCCGCTGTCGTCATCCATGCCCTCGGTGAGGGTCAGATCCTGGCCCTTCTGCGTGCCGCTGAGGGCCAGGTCGCTGTGGTACTTCTGATAGAAGTAGCGGCCGGTCACGTCCGACGGCGTACTCAGGTCCAGCTCAACAATGATCGGCTGTTTACCCAGGGTGCCGGCATAGACACGGGGAGCGTCGCCGGCATGGGCCAACAGAGGGAAGCATGCACAAACGAGGGTAAAAATGCGTGTCAGGTTCGCAGGGCCGGAGCTGAGCAATCGGTTGATCATTGAGCAAGTCCTGAAGAAGAAATGGATGACCTTAACGTAGGGGCGCTGATAGGAGTGCGCCAGAATATGGCGCGATTGTAGGTGGGAATCGATCAGCGGGCAGAAGCTTTTCATGAAGCTGACATGAACTTTACATGTACCTGCCGGGTGAAGGCCCAGTGGTTTCAGCCCGGTGAGATATCGCCTGTGCTGACGCCTTCGCGAGCAAGCTCACAGGGATCCGGATTCAAACCAGAACCCGTGGCAGCTACAAAACCTGTTGGAGCGAGGCTTGCCCGCGAAGGCGTCAGCACAGGCAACACCTTCTGGACATGAAACATCGCTTTCGCGGACAAGTCCGCTCCAGAGGGCCGTGTTTACTGCGCTACAGGTTCTGTGTTTGCCGTGATTCTGATAGTGTCCCTACGCCACTCAGCATTCAGCCGCACCCAAGGCCCGTCGCCCCATGCCCAGGAAACCCACATCCGTTATCGATGACTTGCTCAGCATCGCCGGCCGCGTCCCCTGGTGGTTGAGTGTCATCCTCGCCGCGGCTACAGGGTTGTATCTGCACTCGGTCGCGACCACACCTATTCTGATCACGCCCAACCTGCATGACATGGACTCGGTGCTGATCCTCTCGGTGTTACGGGGCTTCGCGATTTTTGGGCAGTACATGGTGCCGGTGTTATTCCTCAGTGCTGCGGTTGCGTCGTTTTTTGCATGCCGTAACGACGTCCGCTAGCGTCCAGGCAGGTCCAGACAATAAACAATCCGGATTTTTTCCCTATCAAGACAGGTCGCCCAGTTGCCAATGGTTACGGCGAATTGCCGATCTGCTGGCGCGTACCTGCTCGAACTCTGCCTGCCCCCCCTCACAGAAAGTTTTCAGAAAGTGGATCAACATTTCTTCACCGGGAAAAATGTAATCCCCAAGCGCCTTCACGTTGCGCAGCATTTCGCCTATCCACGCATCATAGTTCGCAGTTTCTTCTTCAGTTGTCGGCACGCCGCCCCGGGAGTAAGCCTCCTCCATGAACATCCAGAGGCTTTCATTAGCGTGCCCTTGAACGCTGCGATCGCCGCGCTGAAATAATTTGAACTGATCCGTCAACGCTACAAATCGACTCTCCATCGATATCGGCTCGATCAATTCGAGCAGGCCGCTCCGCATGGCGTAATCAAGCATGTTTGTCTGCCAGCGCTTTTTGAAATACTGCACAAAGCCTTCGACATCGCCTTTCTTGACGTTGCAAAAAAACAGGCTGTAACGGGTTTCGACGTGAATCGCGATGACTACTGTTTTTCGTTTGACCTTATCAACATGAACCAACCATTGGGACAGCTCCAATGGAGGGTGTCCTGGCGTAATGTCCCCCATCAATGCCGAAACGTCGTCTGCAATTTTCGGAGTCGGTGGTTTTTGCACCAGGGTGCTTTTTTTGCCATTTTTGATGTGGCAGAAAAAGTCCGAAGCAGCTTTTGTGCAATTGAATATAAGCATTTGTTCTTCTAACTCTCATGCAGCCAATCGTGCAGTTACACCTACGTCATCGTTTAAACACCGCAACAGCGTGGGTCCTTCCTGTGAGATGGATCGCGATATAACGTAGATCATGTTCGGCCCAGGCGTCAGAACCATGCCTAGGGATATGAGGGGGAAAGCGACGAGGTTGGAAAGTTCTGGCATGGACGTGTCCTGTTGCCGACGGCTGAGGGAGGCACCTGTGTCAGGGGCGATGCAAAGGCGGGAATATTCCAGCGCAAGCTGCAGCGTTGGTCAATGTGCCACCTATCAACTTTCGTAAACGGTTTTTCGCACGTTAATCCACCACCAGTTGTGCAGACAGCATTTCCAGCAAGGCCTGCACCTTGGGCAACGACTCGCGGCTGCGCAGCCATACCAGGTGCACCGGCAAGCCTTCAGTGGCGAGGTGCGGCAGGATCTCTATCAGCTCGCCGCGCCGTAGCCGGTCATTGATCAGCCAAGTGGCCAACTGGCCGATCCCCAGGCCTGAAGCCACCGCTGCCACGCCCGCTTCGGCATCGCCGATGACAATCCGGCCATTGACCGTCCGGGATTCCACCTGACCGGTTTCATCGACAAACAGCCAAGGGTTGGCGCTGCCATCGGGCCGGCCATAAAGCACGCCGCCATGGGCGTCCAGTTCCTCAACGGTTTGCGGAACGCCGTGGCGCGCCAGGTAACCCGGTGCGGCACAGAATATCAGCCGTTCGGTCCCCAGGTAGTGATGCCCCAACGTTGCCGGCCAGACCTTCGAGCCGCCGATGCGTACTGCCAGATCGATGCCTTCGGCGCGTAGGTCAACCACCCGGTCGGTGAAGGAAACGTGTGGCCGCAACTTGGGATAACGCTCGGAGAACGCAACGATCAGTGGCATGACATGGGAACGGCCAAAGGATGCGGGCAGATCGATGCGCAAGTTACCAGCAGGCTCAGAACGCTGGGCCGTCATCGTATTTTCGGCTTCTTCCAGCTCACTCAGGATACGGGTGCAAACCTTGTAGTACGCCTCCCCGGCTTCCGTCAGAGCCAGGCTGCGGGTGGTGCGCTCGAACAGGCACTCGCCGAGCCGTTGTTCAAGACGCGCCACACTCTTGCTGATCGCCGAATTAGTGAGGTTCAGACGATCAGCCGCAGCCGTAAAGCTACCCGTATTGGCGACGGCCACAAATGTCGCGATGCCTTTGAGTCGATCTGCTGAGTACATCGCGCTAGCCGCCCCATTAATGAACTGTTTTCCATAATGCCTGGAAAAACCGCCAAGGATAAGAATTTATATCTCCAATACCCTAACGTTCTTTCTTACACCGAGTTTTCGTAATGCCCACTTTTGACACAACCTCATCCCTCGATACGGCGGCTGAGCGCAGCAAAGGCTCCGGCTTGTCGATTGCGATCCTGGCACTGGCCGGTTTTGTCATCGTCACCACTGAGTTCCTGATCATCGGTCTGTTACCGGCCATGTCCCGGGACATGGGGATTTCGATTTCCCAGGCCGGGTTGTTCGTCACCCTTTTCGCCTTCGTCGTCATGCTGTTCGGCCCGCCGCTGACGGCCATGCTGTCGCACCTGGACCGCAAACGCACATTCGTGGCCATTCTGGTGCTGTTTGCCGCGTCCAATGCGCTGGCGGCCATGGCAGGCAATGTCTGGGTCATGGCGCTGGCACGCTTGCTACCAGCATTGGCGTTGCCGGTGTTCTGGGGCACGGCCAGCGAAACGGCGGGGATGCTCGCCGGGCCGGGGCGTGAGGGCAAAGCGGTCACGCAGGTCTATTTCGGGATCTCCGCCGCCATGCTGCTGGGCATCCCCATGGGCACGATGTTCGCCGATGCCGTGGGCTGGCGCGGTGCGTTCTGGGCCTTGACCGTCATGTCGCTGCTGATGGCATTACTGCTGTGGGTTTCGATGCCGCACCTGGCGCCGACGGCAAAAGTGAAGCTGGTCAAACAGGTCAAAACCCTCGCCAATCTGCACTTCATCACTCAGTTACTGCTGTCCGTCGCCGTTTTCACTGCCATGTTCACCGCCTACACCTACCTGGCCGACACGCTGGAGCGAGTTGCCGGGGTCCCTTCAGCGCAGGTCGGGTGGTGGCTGATGGGCTTCGGCGCCGTCGGTCTGGTGGGTAATTCGCTGGGCGGGCGCTTTGTGGACCGCAACCCGATGGGTGCAACCATGGGCTTCGCCCTGTTGATGGGGCTGGCGTTTATCGCGGCAACACCGTCCTCGATCTCGCTGGCCACGTTCGGTGGGGTGCTGATCGTCTGGGGCATCGCGCAAAATGCGCTGTTCCCGGTCTGCCAGGTCCGGGTCATGCAAGCAGCACCACAGGCCCTGGCCTTGGCTGGCACGTTGAATGTTTCCGCAGCCAACGCCGGTATCGCGCTGGGCTCGGTCATCGGGGGTGTCACCATCGAGCAATGGGGTTTGACAGCGGTAGGTTATGTCGCGGCGCTCATCGTGCTGCTGGCAATTCCGATGGCAATCGTGATCAGCCGTCATAAGCCGAACTGATGGGCCGCCATCACTTTTTTCCTGAGTAATGGCAAAAGGCTCTTCCCATAGGGCTTGCGCACAGGCGACACTTCGCCTGTTCGTCTGGCCTGAGGTCTTCAGGCCGGATAGGGCAAGAATCCGGTGTAGAGCACTATGAAAACGCAATCCGGCAAAGGGATTTCTTTTGCCAGACGAATGTATCTGCTTCGCAGTGTCGGACTGGGCCTCGGTTTTTTCAGCGTTGCAGCCGCAGTCGCCCCTCTGAATCCTTCGGGGTGGGTGTGGGGCTTGATGCTGTTTAACGGGTTCATGTGGTCACACGTTGCCTATCATTTGGCCAAACGCTCGGCACAGCCTTATGAAGCAGAACAACGCAACTTGCTGATTGACTCCATTTCCGGTGGCTTCTGGGTCGGCGTCATGGGACTCAACCCCCTGCCGACAGTGACGGTGCTGGCGATGATGGCCATGCACAACGCGGCTGTCGGCGGCCCCCGATTCTTCCTGAAGGGCAGTGCGGCCCAGGCCAGCGGGGCGATTGCTGCCATTCTGCTGTTTTCGCCCACCTTCACATACATCACTACCCCTTTTCAGGTCTATGCCTGCCTGCCGATGCTGTCGATCTACCCCCTGTTAATCGGCATGGCCTGTTATCGCCTGGCGCTCAAGCTGTCCGAGCACAAGCACGCGTTGAGCAAGCTCAGCCGCACCGACAGCCTGACCGGCCTGATCAACCACGGCGCCTGGAAAGACATGCTGCGTGTGGAGTTCAGCCATTGCCAGACGCACCTGCGCCAGACCACCGTTGCCCTCATAGACATCGACCATTTCAAGGCCATTAACGACACCTACGGCCACATAGTGGGTGACGGCGTACTCAAGCAACTGAGCGCTGGCCTGTTCACTTGCCTGCGGGACACCGACCTCGCAGGCCGCTACGGCGGCGACGAATTCTGCGTAATCCTGCCAGACACCACCGTCAAAGAGGCGACCCAGATCCTGGATCGCCTGCGCCTGAGCGTGAACGGCTTCCGCGACATCCGCTACCCGGAGCTGGAGGTCAGCCTCAGCGTCGGCGTCGCAGCCTTTGGTCCTCACCTTGCCGACGCCGGCATGTGGCTGCACGAAGCGGACATGGCGCTATACGCCGCCAAAAGCACCGGCCGTAACCGGATCAGTTGCGCAGAAATCCAGGAAGCAGCCTTCGCCCCTAGCGCCTGAGCCTGGCCAACATGTCGAACAGCGTCGGGATCAAGTACTTGTTGAAGGCACTGGGGAAGGTTCGATAAATGATGTCTCTGAAGGTTTCGGTGGGGGGCGTCTTGAGGGTAAGGCCTTTTTTGTTCCTGATGAGTACGTCATCAGGAACGTCGGTAGTCACAGGCTTTTTGAGGCGTATGTTTTTGGAGAGCGTCCTGATGAAGTTTTTTTCGAGGGGCAGATAACGATCAAACTTCGAGCCCAATGGGGGTAGATCAACAGCCTGCATTGAAAACCTGTTAACGACCTCCTCTAGAAAGTCAAAGTCGGGGTGATACATTGAACCATAGTCTTTATTAAGCGTATGTCGAAGAAAGCCTTGATCCACCTGAGTGGTTTTAATGCCGTCGCCTTGGAGAATACGCCGGGCTGTCGCAGCATCCGTTTGCGTAAAGTCGTAAAAAACCTCATGTCCCTGCGTGTCAAACTGGTAACCCCGATTGAAGGATGCCTGATCTTTTCCATTGTCACGGCGACGATAGCCGCCCAGCTCCCACGCCAGATTATCAACAAACTTTAAATCGCAGCCTTGCTCTTGTGCAAACTCATATATTTTAGAGACCAACTCCCTGTCCCCGGCATTTAAAAAGTAACTATCCAGCACATCCATATAAATCGGTGACGGGAACACGATACGAGGCTCTATACTCGGGTCTTGATTATTGAACAGCCTGGTTCTCATCAAGACTCGCCCACTTAAAGCAACGCAAGTGCTGGGCGCGACAGATTCAACGTACAGTGAGCCTGGCCTATCACTCGTCCGCGAATCCGGAACTGCTGAAGCAAGCGGTAAGCGACGAAAATTTTCTGACAGGTCAGCATTGAATATTTTCATATCGTAAACCTCCTAGGCCCTCACTCTCCACAGAGAGTGAGGACCTACTTTTCAGTAAGTGTAATGAACGACGACCCGCTCCCGACCAGCAGGTAACGTATTGATTTCCCCAGCTTCCCGTGCATGCCTGATTACAAAAAAAGTGGTATTCGTGAACGTCAATTTATTAAATTTCCTGGTCATACCAAACGAATCAGGCATTATCCTTTCGCACTCTTTTTTACCGGTGATTTGGCACAGCTCCACCGTCTCACCTACACTGCCAGGGTAGTAAGTTGAGGCCCACTCGACAGATGTAATCTTTGGATACTCCCCTAGCCCTTTCCCTCTAAGTTCCGAAGCAAGAGGGGTAAAGTTAGACAGCGTAGCAAATGACGAGAACAGCATACGCGACGGCGTATCCGTCTTCGTCCAGGAACGATCCACCGCCACACTCGACACCGACACAAACAACAACGCCAACGGCAATATCTTCTTCATGATCGTTAACTCTCTTTTTGTTGGATTTATAAAACAAAGGGCAAAAGCGCCCGTACAACCGAAATCGCATTTACTGCCCAACCTGACCGGTTATTTATACAAGCCGATTCAGGCCAGACTCAGTGGGGCTTATCCGTTCGGATATAGCCGGGGTTCAAGTCTGTGATTTCAACGCCACCGGAAGTGCCCTTTCCAACGGTCACTGCAATCCGTTGCGTGGGTGAGTTCGTGTCTTCGCGGTAGGCGACAAAGTGCTGGCCGTGCCGCTGTTCAATCGCCTGAGGCGGAACAACCATGGCCGTGGGGTTCTGGTAGGTGATGATCGACAGGCGAGCGCTCATGCCCAGGCGGATGCGCTGCTGCTGCGCAGGAGTCAGCGATGGGAGGGCGACGGTCACTTCATAAGTCGCGCCGGGGCCGCTCATTTCCGCTTCCACTGCCTGGGTGCCCACGGAGGTGATCTCGCCAGCGAGCGCAATCCCTTCGAATGCGTCGCCACTGATATCGACCGCCTGGCCTTCACGAAGCTGATTGATGTCGACTTCATTAACCTTCGCCACTACCTTCAGTTGCTCCAGGTTGGCCAGGCCCAGCAGAGGCTGGCCCTGGCTTATTCGGGCACCGGTATGAACAGGCTTGTCTGCCGCGTCACTTCCTTTGCCCGGTATACGGACGACAATGCCAGCGAAAGGTGCGTGGATATCCCGTCGCTCTTGCAGTGCCAACAGCGCTTCATACCGCGCCTGCGCGTTGGTCAGTTGCATGTCGGCAATCTGTCGATGCTGGCCCCGCCCCTTTTTGCGGATCTCGGGCAGTTCAGCTTCTGCAGCTTTCAGGTCAAGACGCTGAGTCAGGGCCTGCTGCTGCAGGGCGTCAACCTCCTGGCGCGGGACAATCCCACGCTCAAGCAAGCCTTGGGTTTCCTTGAGCTTGCGTTCGGTATCGGCAAGGTTGAGCCGGACGCTGCTTAATGCCCGCCGGGCCCGGGCCATTTCCTGACCGGTTTCCCAGCCCTGCAGTTCCTGCACCGCACTGCTGGCCTTGAGCTGCTCAGCCAACGCTTCGCGCAACTGGATCTGCAGTTGGGCCGTGTCCAGACGCAAGAGAAGTTGCCCACGTTCAACCCGCTGTCCCTCCTCTGCCGGTTTTTGCAGCACGTTGGCCTCAAACGGCGCAGCGAGCGTGCTCAAAGTGCCGGGTTGAATCTGTCCCACCAACCCGATTCGCTGTTCGATGGCTTGCGGTTGGATACGCTGCCAGCGTTCCAGCGACTGTTGTTCCTGCAATGGCCCACAGCGAGGCACCAGGACTCCCACCGCCATCAGCAGACCGCTGAGCATGAGAAGCCTGGACCTGTTCAGGGAAAACTCAATCATTGAGAGCGATCTCCCAGCTATCGAGAGTCGTGCCCAGATATTCGTCCAGCCGGGTCTGGGCATTGAGGTAACTGATCAATGCATTGAGAGATGCGTGCTCGGCCGTGCGCAGGCTTGTCTCATACGTCAGGACCTGAAAGTTGCTTGAGCGACCCACCTGCAACTTGTCGCGCTCGATCTCCAGTTGGCGCTGGGACAGTTCCAGACCGCGCCGGGCGATCTCGTATTGTCGCCAGCCTGTTCCCATGTCCCGAAGCGCACCACTGACCTGCTGCTCCAGTTGCTCCCGCGCTTCGAGCTGACGCAACGCCTGAGCATCCACGGCGACCTGCGCACTGACCACCCGCTGGCGTGCATTCAGGTCGCCAATGGGAATTTCCAGCCGTAGGCCGGCGAAACTGCCCCAACGCCGCTCAGACCTGCCCGCTTCTGCCGAAGCGTTCATGCTCCGGTGTTGATCAGCACCCGCGACCAGCGACACGTCCCACAAGCGCTCGTCGTGGGCCAGCCGCAAGTTGATGTCAGCCTCTTCTGCACCAATCAGCTGCTTCAGATAATCGGGCTGCCGCTGCAAGGCCACCTGCACGGCATGTTGGCGATCAATGCGCACACGTTCGGCACTCAACGCTTCACTGGCCCGTAGCCTGGTACCAAGGTCCAGAGCCAGCAAGCGAAGCAAATCCAGCCTCTTCATATCAAGCTGGTTGGCAGCTTCCTCAACAGCCAATTCGTCACGGGCTAGAGCAGCCTGGGTCTGTACGCGTTCGAAACGCGCCATGCGCCCGGCAACAATCATTGCGTCGTTCATCTCCAGCAGGTGCCTGGAGCGCTGCAGCGCATCGATTGCAATCCGTTGCCCCTCTTGAGCCATCAATAATTCACGATATGCGGCAACGATTTGGGACACCGTTTGCGCAACAGTGGACTTCAGAGACAGTCTGTGACTTTGTTCGCTCAAACGCGCCAGCCGCCTGGGCGCTGTGACCACATCGCGACCCGCCCCCCTGAGCAACGGCTGGACGACCTCGAGTGCAAGGCTATTGCTCTCTTTGCGTCCCTGCCGGTCAGCCTGATTGAAACCATGCGCCCACCCCAGGCTCACCCGTGCCCCCGACTCGGCGAACAGAGTGCCTCCCGGCTTTAGCGTGAAATCGCGATCACGATCGGCACTGCCACGCCCGGCCTTGTAATCGCTACTGAGGGTTAGCTTGGGGGCGAGCGCATTCTCGGCCACCTTCAGATCGAACTTCTGGGAGACACGGTGCAAGTACGCGCTGCGAATGCCCCGATTGCCACGCAAACCCAGGTAAACCGCATCGGACAATGTCAGATCCAGCACCTGGGCGTTGAGTGATACCGCGCTGACGTAGTTCATGCCCGGCGCCGACGCACGCTCATGCGGTGCCAGCGCCGATGGCAACGCGCTGGCCGTCGAGGTATCGAGCAAGATCGCCAGGGGGGCGGCACAGCCCAGCCACAGAAGCCGGGGAAGCCTGAAGCCACGAGCGAGCGGGCAGACTGCCGTCGAACCGACCATGGCCATGCTCCCGGCAAACATCAGCGGGCCTCTTTGCGAAGGGTTTTCAGGTATTGCAGCAAATACTCAAGGGAAAACTCCCGCAGGAACTGACGCACGGGCATGCCCAGTTCAAGTTTGCCGTAGAGCAGTTCTTCCTGGTCCAGATGCCGTTGATGCACCTTGCGATAGTTCTCTGGATAAATGCATCGTTCCACCGGTAGAAGCGCATCGAAATGCTCAAGCAAGCCATGGAACACCACCCTGCGCTCCACTGTGCCGCGGGTGGTGGCAATCAAGGCTGCAAAGAATTCGCTGTCCTGCTGCCGAAGGGCTTCAAGTGCCGCATAGCGCTCGACAAGGGCGTAGGGCGCCATTTCGTCGTAGACGACACAACAGAGGAACTCCCTGGACTTGTCGCTGAAGGGGTTTTGTACCGTAGCGCGTCGATGATGCTGCCCGAGCACAAACTCGACGACTCTTTCAGCCGATGCGATGCGCTCTCGGTGCTCCAGTTCAGGCACGTCGCCGAGCGCATCGGCTTGTCTGCCTTCCTGGGCCACGGCCATCGAGAAGCCGCAGAACATGCCTTGCGGTCCCAAAAGTTGCGCCTGCAAATTGCGCAAACTCGCGGTGCAAAGCGAGCTTTGCCTGATGACCAATGCATCAAAACCCGCGCGGGTGTCGCAATCGTCAGTTGCCCGATCAATCCATTGTGACGCCACGCGTTGATACTGCGAGGCTGTGTAAAGAACATCCATGAAACAACTCCTTTTTTATTGTGTTTCGGGCACGAACGGAGGGCGCTCTAGTCCTCCCGCAGCGCGGTGACAGGTGAAAGCCTTGAAGCGGAAATAGCTGGATAAAGCCCCGCGAAAATACCGATGAGCAACGAACTACCGACCCCGATCAATAAAGAACCTGGCGACAGGTGGAACGTCCAGTCAGACAGGCAGGTGAAGAGGTAAGCCGCCAACACGCCGAGCAGCGCACCAAGCAGTGCACCGGCCACTGACAGCGTGGCGGCCTCAAGCAGGAAAAGCTGGCGGATGTCCCGGCGACGGGCACCCAGGGCCATGCGCACGCCGATTTCCCGCCTGCGCTCGCTGACACTCATCAACATCACGTTCATGACCCCGACCCCGCCGACCAACAGGGAAATACCGCCGAGGCCGGCCAATAGCCAGGTGAAGGTGTTGCTCTGCTGCTTGATACCGTCGAGCAATTGCCGGGGCACCTGGACGCTGACCTCTCGCCCACCCAGGCTTTTGTTCAGGACCGCTTCCAGATGCTGCGCCATCAACGACATATCCGAGCCGACGCGCGCCCTGGCAAGCACTGTGCTGATCTCAACCCTGGGGTGCAGGCGCCCCATGCTCTGGATGGGGATGACAATCGAATCGTCAATGGCAACGGGAATCAGGGGATTGGCTGCATGGGGAGCGAGAATGCCAATGACCTGAAACAGATAACCTTCGATCTGCAGCAGATCGAGCATTCGCAAAGAGCGACCTTTGAGTCGCAAGTCCTCAACCACACCAGCGCCCACGACGGCGAAGATTGCTCGCTGATCGAAGGGCGAAATAAAGCGGCCTGACTGCAGCTTCAGCCCCATGATGCGTAAAAGGTCAACCGTGCTGCCGATCAGGCCTGCATCTGCATGAACACCTTGATGGCTGACTCTGGCCGAATGCCGGGAAACAGCCGCCGCATCGGACAAGCCAGGCAACGCCCGTTGCAATGCATGAACATCAAGGAACGACGGCAACGGTGATTGCTTGTGCGCAGAGAAGGGAAAGCTGGCCACCAGGATATCGGTGCCCAGCCCCTCGAATGCGCGAAGGGCTTCATGGGTGCCGCTATGACCGACGTTCAGCAGGGCGATGATCGAAGCGCTGCCCATGACGATGCCCAACAAGGCAAGCCCTGACCTGCGTCCCATGGAGCGAAGGCTTGAACAGGCTTCACAAAGACTTTGCAGGCCGGGGCGGCTGACATGATTCGTTTGGCTCATGCCCCACCCCGCTCATACAACCTGCCTTCTATGACCTCAATACAACGCTCGAAGCTGCCCGCCAGTTGCCGGTCATGCGTAACCATCACCAGCGTGACGCCATGCTGGCGGTTGAGTTTCAGCAACAGGTTGAGAACCCCCTGGGCAGTGACCTCATCGAGATTGCCGGTGGGTTCGTCAGCCAGTATCAGCGACGGTTCCCCTACCAGTGCCCGAGCTATGGCGACCCGTTGCCGCTGCCCACCGGACAGATCGGCCGGGAGACAGGTTTCCCTACCCGCCAAACCCATCAACCGCAATTGCCGGGCCGCGAGAAGACGCGCCTCACGCTGGGCAATACCGCGATAGGCCAAGGGCAGTGCAACGTTATCCAAAGCATTGAGCCGTGGCAGCAGATTGAAGGACTGAAAAACAAAACCGATTTCCCGATTGCGGATGAAAGCCAACTGGTCGGCATCGGCTTGCATGACGTCGTTGTGAGCGAACCGGAAGTGCCCGCCCGCCGGTCGCTCAAGCAGTCCCAATATGTTGAGCAGCGTGCTCTTACCGGAACCTGACGCCCCAAGAATTGCGCATGTCTGCCCTCGTGTTATTGACAGTTGTATGCCGTCGAGCACAGCAATGGATTGCCCGCTCTTTCGGTAGCACTGTTTGACAGCGTCCAGTTTTAGCAAGACAGGAGCATCACTTGAAGACATGGCTCTCATTTCAATTCCCGAAAGCAAGATTGCAACGTATCAACCGCAAGAAATACGTCTTGCAGCACAGACTTCAATCGTTGCTACAGCGCAATTAGACGGCCTACAGCCATCGCACTAGCGCAGAAGATACGGCATGACCTCACGCCACGTAATCAACGTGATTCAATTGCAGATAATTTTTAAAAATTACATTATCTACTTCCCGCTTCAATACACAATCCGACGGATGTCGGGGGTTGTAATTTTTTTATCCTGGCTTTGGGCAAGTACTTGGCTAATAAAATAGCGCGCGTCTTCGCCTTCTTCTTTCTCAGGATCGAGGAGACGTGATCGCGTACCGTATACCCGCTGATATTTAGCGCTTCGGCGATTTCCTTGTTGGTGTGGCCACACAGTACAAGGCACAAGACCTCTTGCTCCCTGATGGTTATCTGCATGCTGCTTCTCCCTTTTTTTGTTTTCTCAAGCAGCGCTTGTAGGAGGTTTCTTACATGCATCCTATTTGCACTTAAAGAGTAAGTCGGCACATCAATCCCTATGTTTAGGCTTTTTTACGCCATGAGCATTACCGAGTATTTCAAAAACAACGGCCATTCGTTCGCCCCTCCTACGAGGAAAAAATAGCCGCAGCATTTAAAGAACTTTCCTACAAGAACAATGGAGCCCTCCTAACTTCCCAGTTCAAAATCCAAATTGCACATACAGAGAAACACCACAACCTGCGATCGACTTTTTCGATTAAGGTGCGTTGCGCTAGAGCTCGTATAGACGAGAAAGATTAACATCCAGAATGATAATTACAATTAGCTGTTACAAATAAGACGTCATTACCGAGGAGCCTTGCAGATTCTGAGCATCAGCCCGCATGACACATGCAAGCAGGCTGATAGCCAGGACGCGTCAGGACTGCGTCTGTTTGAACATCTCGTTGGCGCGCCGGGTGACTTCTTCGCCCGACAGTTGCTCTTTGCGCGTAGCGACGAACCACACGTGCCCGAATGGGTCTTTGAGGGTGCCGGTGCGATTGCCATAGAACTGATCCGCCACCGGGTGAACGACCTGCGCGCCGGCCGCTACCGCACGGTCAAAGCTGGAATCCACATCCTCGACGTACAGATGCAGGCTGCAGGAAACCTTGCCAGCCGCATCCTCCGGGCTGCCAAACGCGCCCTGGCCGCAGGGTTCGCAGAGCATCAAGGGTGAATCACCAAGGCGCAGCTCGGCATGCCCGATCTTGCCGTCCGGCATACTCAGACGAAACACTTCCACGGCACCGAATGCCTCCTTGTAAAACTCGATGGCCTCGGCGGCACCTTTCACGCCCAGGTAAGGCGTTATGGTATGGAAGCCTTCAGGGATTGCTTTGACACTCATGTTGGTTCTCCTTTTGTCCGGGAACTGGAGCGGGTAACGGATGGCTCTCAGGCCCGCCGCACTTGCTGCTGAAGATTCAACGCGCGCACGGGTCGTACCTCGACACTACCGATACGTGCCGCAGGAATATTCGCCGCGACTTGAAGGGCGTCATTCAGGTCCCGCGCCTCAATCAGATAAAACCCTGCCAGTTGCTCCTTGGTTTCAGCGAATGGCCCATCGGTGATCGTGACTTTACCGTTGCGCATCCGCACCGTGGTGGCCGTCTGCACGGATTCAAGCGGCTCGGCAGCGAGCATCCGCCCGCTCTCTTCGATGGATTGGGCATAGGCAAGGCACTCGTCATCCCTCGGGCTGTCCGGGTGTGAATGCAGGGTCTGTTCATTGCTGTAGATCAGGCACAGGTACTTCATGGCGTCCTCCTTTACGGGCTTTCACCCCTTTGCACACGAACTGGTCGTTTGCCATCAACAGAAATCGACAGGCCCTGCCCGTCACCCAACCGGGGCCGACCAACGGCAGCTTCAAGGCCCTGCTGGCAGCTCCCGAAGGCATCGTTCGAGAAACTGTCGGTCCACCGCTTGTTGCGTCAGCTCGATGGCTTTGACATAAGCCGCCCGTGCCTCGTCGATACGCCCCAAACGACGACATAAGTCCGCCCGGGCCGACCAGGCCAGGTGGTAGTCCGCCAGTTCGCCTGCGGCCAGCAAGTCATCGAGCAGGGCCAAACCGGCGTCGGGACCGTGCAGCATGGCCACCGCGACGGCCCGATTGAGCTCGACCACCGGCGAATCGGCGATGCGCGCCAGCACACTGTAAAGCCCGACGATTTGCGCCCAATCGGTCTCGGCCGCTGTGGGCGCCTGGGCATGCACGGCGGCGATGGCGGCCTGCACGCAGTAGGCGCCATGCCGACCGGAACGCAAGGCTTGCTCCACCAGCGCCTCGCCTTCCTCGATCATTTGCCGGTCCCACAGGCTGCGGTCTTGCTGGTCGAGTAATATCGGTTCGCCATTGGCCGCCATCCGCGCCGGACGACGCGCCTCGGTCAGCAGCATCAGCGCCAGCAGGCCCACCACTTCGGCCTCGGGTAGCAGGTCCACCAGCAGACGACCCAGGCGAATCGCTTCACTGGACAGGTCACTGCGGGTCAACGCCTCACCGGAGGTCGCGAAATAACCCTCGTTGAACACCAGATACACCACACGTAATACCGACTCCAGGCGCTCGGGCAGTTCTGCGTGGGTGGGTACTTCGTAGGGGATGCGGGCGTCGCGGATCTTGTTCTTGGCGCGCACGATGCGTTGCGCAACGGTCGAGGGCGAGATCAGAAATGCCCGGGCGATTTCTTCTGTGGTCAGGTCACAGATTTCCCGCAGGGTCAGGGCAACCTGGGCGTCGGCAGTCAGTGCGGGGTGGCAACAGGTGAAGACCAGACGCAGCCGATCATCTTCCAGGCTGTCCGGTGCGACTGCATTGGCGTTCCAGTCGGTTTCCAGCTGCAAGGCCAGCGCATGGAGGGAGGCATCGAAACGGGCTTTGCGTCGTAAACCGTCGATGGCCTTGAAGCGCCCCGTCGAAATCAGCCATGCCCGAGGGCTGTGGGGTATGCCGGACGTGGGCCAGTGTTCGACGGCGGCGATAAAGGCATCCTGCAATGCTTCTTCGGCCAGCTCGAAATTGCCCAACAGGCGAATCAGGGTCGCCAGCACCCGCCGCGATTCCCGGCGGTAGATCGCCTCGACCTCGGCGTTTACCGTCCGGGATCCTTCCCGGGCGCCCTGCGCTTTGTCGCCTGTCTTTTTATTGTCGTGGCTCATGGGCTGCGCTCAACGGTTATCGATCAAGCGTAGCGCCTGCCTCGACAGTCAGGAGCGGCCCTGACCAAATGCCGTTCTCTGCAAAAAACTCAGCAGCGAGGCGCTGCCTTGTCGCCGATGGGGCCGTCCACATCCATGCCCTTGCGCAGGCCGAAGAAGGCGGCAGTGAGCAGGCCGACGCTGCCCATGACCACGCAGTAACCGACGCACACCCAAGGGCTCCAGGGCATCAGCGCGATCAACATCAATGGCGTAGTCGCGCCCCACAAGGCGTAGGCGATGTTGTAGGTGAAGGAGATGCCTGACACCCGGATGTTGGCCGGGAACAACCCCACCATGACTGAAGGCACTACGCCGACAATGCCGCAGGCAAGGCCCGCAATGGCATACGCAATACCCGGCGCCAGCCATTGGCCGATCAGGCTTGAGTACAGCACCGCGACCCCCAGCGGCAGTAACAGGCTGTAGAGAATGACGCCGCGCCAGGCACCGATGCGGTCCACCAGCATCCCGGCCAGCACGCAGCCGATATTGAGGAACACGATCCCCAGGCTGCTGAGGCCAAAGGTGTCGGCTGCGGTCATGCCGAAACGCTGCTGCATGACGGTTGGGGTGATCACCACCAGTACTACCACCGCCGACGTCAGCACGCAGGTCAGCAAGGCCGCAGGCAGCAAAGACTGACGATGCTCACGCAGCACGGTGCCCAGCGGCAGCGAGGTCATGCCTTCGCGTTGCGCCTGCAAGGCCATGAACACCGGGGTTTCACTTAGCCAGCGACGCAGCCAGACGCCAACCACACCAAACACGCCGCCCAGCAGGAACGGGATGCGCCAGGCAAAATCGAGAATCTCACCGGGGCTGAACACCCTGGCCAGCCAGGTGGCAGTCAGGGCGCCCAGCAGATAACCGAATGTCAGCCCTGCTTGCAGTACGCCCAATGCATAACCGCGATGGCCTTTGGGCGCGTGCTCGGCCACGAACACCCAGGCGCTGGGCACTTCGCCGCCCACTGCCGCGCCTTGCAGGATACGCAGGGCCAACAGGATCAACGGTGCCCAGTAGCCGATATCGGCATAGGTGGGCATCACGCCGATCAGCAAGCACGGCAGTGCCATCAGCAGGATGCTCAGGCTGAACACCCGCTTGCGCCCCAATTGATCGGCAAAATGCGCCATCAGGATGCCGCCCAGCGGCCGCGCCAGATAACCGGTGACAAAGATGCCAAAGCTTTGCAGCAACCTCAGCCACTCGGGCATTTCCGGCGGAAAGAACAGTTGGCTGAGGGTCAGCGCAAAGAACACGAAGATGATGAAGTCATAGATTTCCAGTGCTCCACCCAGTGCCGCAAGGCTCAAGGTCTTGTAGTCAGCCCGAGACAGCGGCGGGGGACGGGGTCGAAGGATGGTTGTCATAGATCACTCGAGTCACAAAGCGGAACGCAGGGCGCGAAGGATAGCAAAGTCCGAAAGCCATGGTGGAAGCGACCGGGGTGGCGATCCACCTTGCTCCCATCAAACAGTGTTGGAGCGAGGCTTGCCCGCGATTACGGTGGGTCAGTCACCTGCGATGGCCCAGGAATGGCGCCATCGCGGGCAAGCCCACGCCTACAGATTGCGGCTGAACATAGAATCTCTCACCCTGATTTGTGTTCAAACCAGCGCTGGAGACCACTCACACGGCATAAGCCCCAGGCGTCACGCCGAACTGGTGGCTGAAGGCGGCGATGAAGCTGCTGATGCTGTCGTACCCCAGTTCCAGCGCAATCGAGGTGACACTGTCTCCACGCGACAGCAGTTCCAGCGCACGCTTCATTCGCGCCACGATGCGCCATTGCACCAGGGACATGCCGGTTTCTTGTCGGAAATGCCGGGTCAGCCCGCGTTTGGACAGCCCCACGTGCAGCGACCATTCGTCCAGTGTCCGTTTGTCAGCAGGATCGGCCAGGATATCCAGCGCCATGGTGGCAAGCCTCGGGCTGCGGGGCATGGGCAGGAACATGGGCAGCGCCGGGGATGCTTTCAGCTCATCGAGCAGCACGTCCAGCAGGCGCGTCTGCTGGAGAGAAAGCGAACCCGAAGCCGTATCCCAGCCGCAAAGCCGATCCAGCAGGGCAATGGACAACGCCGTCATCTCGAACACCGTGGGCTGGGCGGGAAACTGCTGGCAGAGGTCCGCACGCAGGTAGGCCATCCAGCCGGATGCGGTTTCATGCACCCTCGCCGCGTGCAGCGTGCCAGGCGGGATCCAGCCGATGCGACCAGCGGGCAGCACCCAACTGCCATCGCCCATTTGCGCCGTGACCAGCCCCTGTCGCACAGCCCAGATCTGCCCTTCCGGGTGGCCGTGCAAGGTCTTTTCGTGGCCGGGCTCATGGTGATGGGTGTGAATCAACAAGGCTCGGCCATCGTGGATACGAGGTTGCAACGGAGGTTCGCTCACCTTGGCCCGATTTCCATGGTTATTGGCCAGGCGACGTTAGCAAGCCAGCAGCGAAAAACGCAAGCTCGCACCTTCTGACGCCAATGCGGAAGCTTTCCCATGATCCCTGTCGACTTATCCGTGTGCAGCCATGCGCTGAAAACCGTGACCGATACCCTTCACCAACAAATGCCAGCTGCCTCTGGCGAAGACGTCCCCACGGCCATTCGCCGGGTCAAACAGGTCAGCCAGCACGCCAGCGACACGCTGCGGCAGCATCTTTCAGCACACTACCCCGATATTGCCTGGGACAGTGATGTGGACGACAAACCACAACATCGCAGCGGTCGGTACTGGCTGTACGACCCCATCGATGGCGCGTATCACTACGTCCAAGGCATGCCGATGTGGTCCGCCTCCCTGGCCTTGATGGAGGACGGGCAGACCCTGGCCGCCTGGGTCTATGAACCCGCCGCCCAGGAGATGTTCGTCGCACAACGGCACGCAGGAGCCACGCTCAACGGGCAGCCGATCCATTGTTCGAACAAATCTCGACTCAAGGATGCCGTGGTCGGTACTGCCCTGCCGCCGTTTGCGCTGCTGAACCCCGAAGACAGCGCGCCCGTATTGGCCCGCCTCGGCCAGCTTTGGTCAAAGGCCTTCGTGGTGCGGATAATGGGTGCTTCGTCATTGCAACTGGCCTACGTGGCTGCGGGTCGGCTGGACGCTTTTCAGGAGTCAGGCCGCGACCTGGAGGATTGGCTGGCCGGAGCGTTGCTGGTTCAGGAGGCCGGGGGCAAGGTCAGTGACGAGCGAGGTGCCGCGTTAACCTTTGAAACCTTCGGCATCGTCGCCGGGCCTGCGCCGCTGCAGGATGCGCTGCTCAAAACCTGAACAACAAACGGGCTTTTGCTTCCAGGTTGATCATCACCACACTGAAAATCACGATGGCGCCGCCAATCAGGACCCCGGCGGATACCCGTTCGCCCAGCAGGATCGCGGCCATCAGAATCGCCATCGGTGGCACCAGGTACAGGAACACCGAGGCACGACTCAACTCTATGTGGTTCAACACATACGCCCAGGCCAGATACGCCAGGGCGCTGGGAAAAATGCCCAGCAACAGCACGCTGACATTGACGTGCAACGGCGCCTGTTCGAACGCTTGCCCAAGGCCTGGCAGGTAGACACAGAGCAGCAACGTGCCCGCCCACACCGTGCAACAGACCATGGTCAACAGGCTGTAGCGAGTGGCAAAACGCTTTTGCAGGGTGAAGTAGATACTCCAGGACAGCGCCGCCACCAATATCAGAAAGCCCCGAATATTCAGGTCGGCTAAGGCTATGCCGCCCGACACCACAATAAAAGCGCCTGTCAGGCCGACCAACACGGACAACCAGCGCCAGCGGGACACCTGCTCTTTCAGAAACACCCGCGCAATGACCGTACTGAACAACGGCGACGACTGCGACAGCACACTGGAAGCACCAGCACTGACCCAATGCTGGCCGGTGTTGATCGCCAGATGGTGGAGCGTCACGGCAAAGAAACCCAGCACAAGAAACAACGGCACGTCCCTGAGCCTGGGCAGGGAAATTTTGAATACCAGCGCAATGACGGCCATGAACACCGACGCCATCAGAAAGCGCAGCAGCGCCACATGCCCCGGGCTGTAGGCTTCAAGCCCCACGCGTATTCCCACCGGGGAATAGGCCCAGCAAAGGATTACCGCGCAACCGGCCAGCACCACTTTCAGTAGCGAATACACCGCCTTGGCGGGTGGGGCGTCGTCGGGCTGCCGGACAACGGGTATCACTGCTTCGTGCTTTGCCACACTCATATCCCGCACCTTGCCAATACTTTCAAATTCCAATTGCGCTTAACATCCAGCGAGAACAACCACTCCGTCATGGCACGCAGTTTCAAGCGGGCCCTGGGGAGGGACAAGCAACGGATATCGAATCGAGAATTCACTTGAGGTGAACGATGGAGTTGGGGCAAATCAGGATGGTCAAGGCGGTGGCCGAGACCGGCAGCGTCGCCCGTGCGGCGCAGCGTCTGCATTGCGTACCGTCCAACGTTACGGCGCGTATCAAGGCGCTGGAAAGCGAGCTGGGCACCCCGCTGTTCATACGTGCCGGACGTGGCCTGGTGATCAGCCCGGCAGGCAAGATTTTTCTGCCCTACGCGGAAAAAATCCTGGCCCTGACCGATGAAGCCAAACGGGCGGTGGACGCCAACACCTCGCCTTCGGGCAGCCTGCGGATCGGCGCCATCGACTCCTGTGCATCGGGACGATTGCCGCCGCTGTTGGCCGAGTATCACCAGCGCTACCCGAACGTCACGCTGGAACTGACCACCGCCACCGGCGCGCAGTTGCTGGACGATACGCTGCATCGGCGGCTTGACGGGGTCATGGTGGCGTTGCCTTCCAACCATCTGCAGTTGCGCAAGACGGTGTTGTATCAGGAGCGGTTGTTCATCATCAGTGCCAAAGGCCTGGCCCCGATCACCCGCCCCGACGACTTGAAAGGCAAGGCGCTGCTCATGTGGCCAAAAGGCTGCCCTTATCGCGCGGCACTGGAAAAATGGCTGGCCGACTGCGGGCTGGTGCTGCCCATCGTCAGCTACGCCTCGTGGGGCACGATCATCGGCTGCGTCCGCGCAGGCGCCGGGATTGCGCTGGTGCCGGAAGGCGTCCTGGAACAGTTCGGCGCCGGCCTGACCCTGTCCACCTACTCATTCGACGCCCTGCAGCCGATTGATAATTTCTTCGTTGAGTACGATGACGAAGCCCACCATCCTGCCCGGGAGGCATTTGTCTCGTTGCTGCGCGAGAGGCTGAATTTTCAGGTTGAAGATCACCGATCCCTGTAGCGAATTCATTCGCGAAGCGGTGTGTCAGTCACCAGAGAGGGTGAATGTGCCGGCCTCTCGCGAATGAATTCGCTCCTACAGGGGGATCAGAAACTCACCTGCGCTGACAAACGCGCCGTGCGCGGCGCCCCCAGGAACAGGTAGTCGTCCCCTTCATATTCGCCGACATCACGCCAGTAACGTTTATCGAACAGGTTATCCACCGTCAGGCGAAACACCGTGTCGTAGTCGCCCAGACGCGTGCTGTAGCGGCTGCCCACATTGAACAGGGCGTAATCATCGACCTTCACCGTCCCCTCCGGGTTGGCGTTTTTGCTGGCGCTGTACTGCACGCCGCCCAGTAACGCCAGGCCACGAATTGGCAGTGCGTAATCGGCCTGCAGGCTGCCACGCCATTTGGGCACGTTGAGCGCCTGATGCCCTTCATACGCAGCTGTACCGCTGTCCTCGACCCGCGCGCGAATCGCTGCGACGCTGGCAGAAATCTGTAACTTCGAGGTCAGCCAGCCATTGGCGCCCAACTCCAGACCGGTGTTCTTCTGTTGCCCTTGCTGCTCGTAAGTGAAGGTGCCGTCGTCGTTGGGATGCGAGTATTGATAGGCCTCACGGGTCTGGAACAGCGCGGCGGTCAGGCTCATGCGCTGCCAGTCGTACTTGATGCCCGCTTCCAGTTGACGCGAGATCGTGGGGGCGAGTATTTCCGAGGCGTTGGTGGTAAACCACGCTGCCGTGCCGCCCAGCGAAAGGCCCTTGCTGTAGCTGGTGTACAGCGACACGTTATCCACCGGTTTATAGATCAGCGCCGCCTGGGGCAGGAATATTTGCCGCTGGGTATGCCGGCTGTCACTGCCATCCTCGGCGTAAGCCTGCTCATCCAGACGCACCTGACGCCCGCCGATGATGGTCTGCCAGTGGTCGTTGAAGCTGATGCGGTCGGTGGCGAACAGACCGTACTGGCGGCTGTCCAGGCGCCGCGTGGTATGCCCAAGCGGCAAGTCGGACTGGGCGAAGGTTTCCGGGGTCTCGTTGATGTTGCCGGAGCCGACCATCTCGTTGAAGGTCGGGCGCGTATCAACGGTGCGACGCAAAGCGCTGGTGCCAAACGTCAGCTCATGCTTGAGCCAGCCGGTGTTGAGTTCGCCAGTCATTGCAGCTTCAACTTCATCGTTGCGGCGCGTGTCGTCGGGGCTGCGGTAGTCATAGATGTCGTAGCCGCCCTCGGCGCTGAAGTGGTTGGGCACCGCTTCTGACGCGCAACTGGCCGAGCCATAGCAGCCCCAGGCGAAGGCGCTGTAATCGTCGATGATGACCCGGCTACGGGAAGCGCTGAGGCTGCCTTTCCAGGTGTCGTTGAAGCGGTACTCAAAACGCCCGCTCATGTTCAACGAGTCGATCCCCACGGGGTTCGACCAGCTTTGATAACCCAGCAGTTTGCGTGGCGAAGCGTCGTGGGGCAGCGTGGTGCCGCCGAGCAGTTGATAGCCCGGCACGGAGCGCTGCTCCTTGTTCTGGTATTCGATGTCCAGTTGCAGCAGCGCTTGGGGGCTGATGGTCCAGTCGAAGGCCAGGGAGGCAAAATCCCGTTTGCCGTCGGTGTGTTCGACATAGGAGCCGATGTCTTCGTGGGCCAGGTTGGCGCGCAGGCCGAACTGTTTTTCGCTGCCGAAGAAGCCACCCACGTCGGTGGCCAGGTAGCGCTCGCCATGCTCGTTAGTGGAGACCGTGACCGTGCGCACGTCTTCCGGGCGCTTGGTGACGTAATTGATCAAGCCTGCGGGTTCGGACACACCGCTCTGCAAACCGGACAGGCCCTTGAGCAATTCCACCTGCTGTTTGTTTTCCAGCGCCACGTTCTGCTCGCCGGTGATGGTGCGGCCATTGATGCGATAACTGTTGGCCGCATCCAGGGAGAAACCGCGGACCACGAAGTTTTCGTAGTAACCGACTGGCGCATAGCTGTCGCCCACCGAGGCGTCGTTTTTCAGCACATCGCTCAACAGTCGGGCCTGCTGGTCCTTGATCAGGTCATTGGTGAACACGGAAATCGAGGCCGGCGTATCGATCAGCGCCGCCTCATTGAAACCACCCACCGAAGCGCGGCTGGCCTGATAACCCGAGGGCTCTTCGCCGGATACGCCAGAAACAGTCACGGCATCGAGGGTCACAGGTGTAGCTTCCTGCGCAGCCAGCCAGGGCGACGCAATGGCCATGCTCAAAGGCAACAGGCGCAACGGAAAACGTGCGGCCGCTCGATGTGGCTTACTCATTGAATGAAGCTCCTGGGTGGTCGGATTATTGCGGCGCAGGTGATGGCCCCTTCGCGAGCAAGCTCGCTCCTACATAGGTGGCATAGGGCTATGGAGCAAGGGCGCAACCTTTTACGTTCCCGGCGCGACTTTTACAACCTCAAAAGCGCTGCGCCATCAACAAGACGCATGCCCCGCTCGAACTTTACCGGCGGGCTGGATTAGACTCGCCCGGACCTCGAAAGGAATCCCTGAATGAATCTCTCATTGCTCATGGCCGTACTGGCTTCCGGTTTTATCTACGCGATCTCCCCGGGGCCGGGGGTATTAGCCGTGTTCGGCATCGGTGCCGCCAGGGGACGCCGCGCCGGGGCGGGCTTTCTGTGTGGGCATTTGCTGGGGGATGTGATCTGGTGCAGCACCGCGCTGGCCGCAATCATCGGCGCCAAGGTCATTGGCACCACGGCGTTCGACGTGCTGGGCATATTGAGCGGGTTGTTTCTGTTCTGGCTGGGCTTCAAAGCGATTCGCGCCAAACGCAGCAACGGCGACGAACCCAAGGCTCCGGCACGGCACCCGTTCTGGCACGGCGTCATGTTCGGCCTGACCAACCCCAAGGCTTACCCGGTTGCCGTCGCCACCTTTACCGCCCTGCTGTCGAGCCGGGCCGACCTGCTGGACTGGTCGATGCTGCCCTTACTGATTCTGATCAGCACCCTGGGCGGCATCGTGGCCTACGCGATCATCATTACCGTGGTCGGTGCCCGGCATGTACGCATGCTGTACCAGCGCCATGAGCTGACCATCACCCGCATCTGCGGCGTGATGTTCATCGGTTTTGCGATCAATGCATTGATGCACGCAGTGCCAGGCCTGTTGCCACGCAGACCCTGAATCAGCTGGCGAAGCTGGCAGCGACCTCTCCCTCCAGCCAGGCAACAAAGGCCTTTACCGGCGCCTGGCGTTCGCGCCCCGGAACGCAGGCGGCGATGTAGCGCGGCCCCCGCAACCGGATATCAGGCCGATACGGCGCCAACAGCCCCCTGGCTACGCTGTCGGCCACCAGCACGTTGCTCGCCAAGACCAGGCCTTGCCCGGCGATGGCGGCATTCAAGGCGAAGTGTTCATCGTCGTATTCACGAAAGCGGGCGCCAGGCAACCACTGGGTATGCCCGGCTGCCGCGCACCAGCTTTGCCAGTTCACCGTGAAACTGCCGGGGATTTTCCAGCTCAGGTCGATCAGCTCCATCCGAGGCGGGTCCAGTGGCACCTCGAAACCGGGGGCGGCGTAAGCACCGAACCACTCGCTCATCAGCTCAATCCGGAACAAGGCCGGATCGGTGTTGGCGGTCGCACGGATCACCAGATCGACACTCGCATCACGCAGCAGATCCACCAGGTCATTGCTGGTTTCCAGCCGCACATCAAACTGCGGGTACGCCCGATGAAAGCTGCCGAGCCTGGGGATCAGCCAGGAAGCCGCCAGGGCCGGAGTTGTGGAGAGCGTCAGGCTGACCGGCTCCGCCAACGGACGAAAACGCTCAAGGCTGCGGCTTATGTCAAGCAGCGAGCGATGCGTTTCGGCGTACAGACGCTCACCGTCGTCGGTCAGGCGCACTCCCGAAGCGCTACGCTCGAACAGCAGACTGCCCAGCCAGGCCTCCAGGGATTTGATCTGGTGCGAGATGGCCGCAGGCGTCACCGCCAGCTCCTCGGCCGCCGCCTTGAAACTGCCCGCACGCGCCGCTGCCTCGAATGAACGAAGGGCCGTCAACGGTATCTTCGAAAACAAGGGCTCATCCTTGGGGTAATGGGGCATTAGTTGAATTGAACCAGGCTCAATTTATCTCATTTCCCGAGGGATGAATGAGTGGGTAATGTGGCCCTCTCCTGAACCCTCGCCGAATCGGTGGAGCTGCCCCATGCAAGGCCCGAAACGCAAAGTGCTGCAAGCTGTGCTGTATGAACTGATCGCGGCGTTTTTCCTCGCCCCGGCGTTGGCACTGGTTTACGACGAAAGCCTGGCCTATTCCGGCGCATTGTCGTTAATGATTTCGGCATCGGCACTGCTGTGGAACATGATCTTCAACTACCTGTTCGAATACTGGGAAGCACGCCAGGTCAAGCGCAGCCGGACGCTGCTGCGCAGGCTGATTCACTCCATAGGGTTCGAAGGGGGGCTGACCCTGATGTTGCTGCCGCTGATTGCCTGGTGGCTGAACATTTCCTTGTGGGCGGCACTGGGGACCAACGTGGGCTTGTTTGTGTTTTTCTTCTTTTATGCGCTGGTCTTTCAGTGGACATTTGACCGGGTGTTCGATGTGCCCGACTCTGCCAAAGAGGGCCAGCTAGGGGCCAATTAAGGATGAGTTAAGTGAGGGTGGTTACTCTGGCTTCAACCCAAACACAGGTAACCCTCATGAAACCATTCAACGCCGTATTTGCCGCTCTTGTTTTGACTGCCGCCGCGAGCCTGGCTCAGGCCGACGTCGGCCCCGATGAAGTGATTCGCCTGCACAAGGCGGGCACCATCATGGACCTCGAAACCCTGAACAAGACCGCGCTGGATAAACACCCCGGCTTTATCATCCATGACACGGAACTTGAGAAGCATGCGGACGGCCGATATGTCTATCAGGTTGAGCTGCGTGACACCAAAGGCGTGGAATGGGACGTGGACCTGGACGCCAAGACGGGCGCGGTGTTGAAGGACAAGCAGGATAAGTAACGGCATCTGGCGGCAATTTGTAGGAGCCGGGCTTGCTCGCGATGGCGTCAGCCCCGAGACAGGGTGGGTGACTGAGTCACCGCAATCGCGGGCAAGCCTCGCTCCTACAGGTTATGTGTCACATCACTCCTTCAAACCCACTTTCAACAACTCGCCGTTGTCTTCATCGGTCAGCACGTACAGGTAACCGTCCGGCCCCTGGCGCACGTCGCGGATGCGCTGTTTGAGCTCGCCCAGCAAGCGCTCTTCGTGCACCACCTTGTCACCCACGAATTGCAGGCGAATCAGTTGCTGCGAGGACAGGGCGCCAATGAACAGGTTGTGATCCCAGCCCTTGAACCTGTCGCTGTCATAGAACGCCATGCCGCTGATGGCCGGGGATTTTTCCCAGACGTGAAACGGCGGTTTGGTGCCTTCGACAATCGTGCCCTTGGCTTCGGGGATCACATTGCCGGAGTAGTCGACGCCATGGGTTGCCAGAGGCCAGCCGTAGTTCTGCCCCTTCTCGATGATGTTGATTTCGTCGCCGCCTTTAGGCCCGTGCTCGTGGGTCCACAGGGTGCCGGTCCAGGGGTTCAGCGCCGCGCCCTGTTGATTGCGATGGCCATAGGTCCAGATTTCCGGCCGTACGCCTTTCTGGCCAATGAAGGGGTTGTCGTCCGGCACCTTGCCGTCGGGGAAGATGCGCACGATCTTGCCCTGCAGCTTGTCCAGGTCCTGGGACGTTGCGCGGTTGTTGTTTTCGCCCAGGGCGATGAACAGATAACCGTCACGGTCGAACACCATCCGGGCACCAAAGTGGTTGCCAACCGACAACTTCGGCTCCTGACGGAAGATCACGGTAAAGTCTTCCAGCTTGGTCAGGTCGGCAGAGAGTCGACCACGGCCCGCGGCAGTACCTGCCGTCTTACCATCCTGGCTGCCTTCGGCATACGTCAGGTAGACCATTCGATCATTGGCGAAGTCCGGCGACAGCACCACATCCAGCAACCCGCCCTGCCCCTGGGCCCAGACTTGCGGCACGCCGGAAATCGGTTTCGACAGTTTGCCGTCATAGGACACAACGCGCAGGTCACCCGGACGCTCGGTTACCAGCATGCCTTGCTTGTCTGGCAGAAAGGCCAGCGCCCACGGGTGCGCCAGGCCTTTGGCGATTTCGGTGACACTCAGGTCCCCCAGCTCACTCTTGAAGGTTTGTTCCGGTGCCGTCTGAGCCGCGTACCCCGACAAGGGCAGGCTCAACAATGCGGCGGCGCACAGGGTTGCCATCAGGGTTTTGCCCAAAACTCCTGGGCCAGACGAGGTTTTACGCAACATAGACGATTCCTTGTGAATGGAGAGATTGACCTTGGCTGTCGTGAAGCATCCTGCGCGTTCTCAATTGCTGTTACCGCGGTCGGTACTGGTGCCGCTGGAAGGACGCGAAGGTTGTTGGCGGGTGGGGTAACCATTGCCGATGCCGCCGTTTTCCAGGGTCGGCGGACGCACGCTGGGTTGGGTGCTGGGGCTGCGGATCGGCGAGGAGCCCGTATCCGTGCCCTGACGGCTGTTGGGGTTGGCGCGACGCACAGCGCTGTTGTTCGGGTTGGTGTCGTAGCTGCTATTGGGCAGGTTGCCAGCCAGCATCAGGGCAGGCGCGGCAGCATGACTGGCCAGGGGTTGTGCCTGGGCCAGCCCGGTATAACCGATGCCCAACAGGCCACTGAACGCTACAGCTGCAAGACTTCGCACAAAACTGTTCATCATTTACCTTCTATTGAAAACGGTAGCGAGTCAGGCGTTGGATAGCATCGGCGCCACTAGGTTCGCGCTCGGCCTCCAGATGAGCAACCCGCAGGACATTTCACTTTGTAACAAGCATAGTCCCGGAGTTGACTGTCGATGGTTCGCCAAGCTGTGTACGCTGCTTTTCACACCGTGCTGTTGAACAGCGGCTTCGTCAGCATGATCCTGCCGGAATACGTGACGCTCTATGGTCAGCAGGACTTCGAGCGCTCGATGCAGGCACTGAAATTCTTCACCGTATTCGGCTCCTCGGAATTCGCCGTGCGCCATTTCCTGCGCCTGGATTTCCGATCCGCAACTTCACCACCCGGGTGCACTACCTGGGCAAGCATGAGCTGGATGTCTTGATCAACGGCGAATGCCTGGCCCGACGCCTTCGCGGGCAAGCCCGCTTGTACACAGAAGGTTTGGGTTCAGACTCGAATCTGCGGCAAGACACAAAACCGGTGGGAGCCGAGCTTGCTCGCGAAGGCGGCAGTCCTGATAAATCGTGTGTGGCTGATACCCCGCAATCGCGGGCAAGCCCGCTCCTACATGACTTGCGGCCAAACATAGAATCTCCCACAGAGCCCTTTCAGGTGACCTTACAACGGCATCGCAAAGGTAAACGTCGTGCCCTGCTCCCAGGTCGACACCACATCCAGCCTGCCGCCGTGGGCCTGGGCAATCTGGCTGGCGATGTACAGCCCAAGCCCCAAACCGGCCTGGGGCATATCGGTGACCGGGCGTGAATACGGCATGAACAGTTGAGGCAGCACGTCGGCGGGGATGGGTTCGCCCTGGTTAGTCACGGACAGCTTGAACACGTACTGCTCGATATAGGCCTTGACCACCACAGGTCCACTACAGGCGCCATGGGTAATAGCGTTGGAGACCAGGTTCGACAGCAACTGCGCGATACGCTCCTGATCGCAGCGAATCCGCGCCAGGCCGCCAATGTCGGCATGGATCAGCCGTGAAGCATGCACCTCCTGCACCTCGGCCACCACATGGCGCAGCGTGGCTTCAAGGTCCTGACACTCCTGAAGGTTCAGCGGAATACCGTGGCCCAGCCTGCCACGGGCGAAATCGAGGACGTCATCCACCAGTTGCGAAGCGCGCCGGCCCGAAGTGAGTATTTGCCGGACCACTCTGGCGGTGCGTTCGTCCAGGGTTCTGCGCAGCAACAGCTCAGCGCTGGCGTTGATGGCGAACAAGGGGTTACGCAGGTCGTGACCCAGCACCGCGATGAATTGCTCACGCAGCTCCGACACTTCACGTTCAGCCAGCAAGTCGGCCTCGATCTGTTGCTGGCCTTCCTCGGCTTCGATCTGGATCGCCAGCAGGCGCGCGAACGACACCATCATCGCCTCGACAGACGTCCCCACCAGCTTGCGGGGCTCAGGGTCCAGCGCACAGATGGTGCCGAAAAACGACCCATCGGCCCGAAACACGGGGACCGCGATGTAACTCTCGAACTGATAGATCCGTGGGGTGTGATGATCGCAGTACTGCTTGTCGGCGCTGACATGGTCAATGATGACCGGGGCGCTGGAGGCATGGATTTCATGGCACAGGGTGCTGGTCACTTCCAGCTCGCTGCCCGGCTCAAGGCCGAAGTTCAACTTGTCCAGAACCGCACAAGCCGTCCATGAGTCATCGGTGACCCGCGCGACAGCCGCGAAACGCATGCCCGTGGACTCACTGATGACCTGAAGGATCGCAGGAACCGCACTGATTCGGCCGATCGTGGCCAGATCGGCGACATCGGATTGCCTCATGTCGGATCCCTGATAAGTGGTGAATCTTGGGGGGGTACGAAGCAGTCTAGCGGGGTGTTAAACAGGAGTAGGCTTGTGGCAGTGGCTATTCGTCGCCAACTGCACAAATATTCCAGACATCGATACCGATTGACGATACGGTCATTCAAATGGGTGTCAACACCTACTCACTCGCACGCTTTTGAAGGCCCGACAGCGGGGCCATTGGTTGGGGAGGCATCATGCCCGCTCAGAACTGGATTGATCTCAAGCAGGACGCGGAGTCCGGCATCGAGACCATTCGTGCGCATTTTGAGGGCCATGCCTACGATCCCCACTGGCATGACAGTTATCTGGTTGGCATCACCGAACAGGGCGTGCAGCAGTTCAACAGCCGCCGCCAGCAACACCGCAGCACTCCAGGCGGGGTGTTCATGCTAGAACCTGGTGATATTCATGACGGCCACGCGCCCGCCCCGGAAGGCTTCACCTACCAGATGCTGTACCTGGACCCGCAATGGCTGGACCGTGAGCTGCGCTCGGTGTTCGAACAGACGCCTGCCGACAGCCAACTGGCCTTTGCCAGCACCCTGGCCGATGACCCGCAATTGGCAGTGGCGACCATGAACGCCTTTCAGTCGTTGCATACCCAAGAGATGCGCATCGTGCGTCAGACCGCGCTGGACAACCTGCTCTCGCGCCTGACCCATCAGTTGCGCTGGCGCAAACTGATTTCGCCCGACCCGCGCCTGCCGCTGGTGGCACAACAGGCGCGGGATTACCTGCACAGCCACATGAATCGCGACATCGGCCTGGATGACCTGGCGCAAGCTACCGGCGTTGACCGCTTTCGCCTGACCCGGGCCTTCAAGGCCGCCTTCGGGCTCGCGCCTCATGCGTACCTGATTCAATTGCGCCTGGCCAAAGCGAGGCGCCTGCTGGCCCGTGGCGAGTCGCCGGTGCAAGTAGCCGCCGCCCTCGGTTTCGCTGATCAGAGCCACTTGGGCCGCTGGTTTCAACGTGCCTTTCGCATGACGCCCGCCGACTACCGCAAGCGCTGCTCAAATCTTCCAGACTGACACCGGAACGGCGGCGATGATCGAGTCACGATCCTTCACCGCCGAGTCGTGTCATGAACCAGCTCTTGCCCTTCCTGCTTTTCGCCTTCGTTGCCTGCATTACCCCCGGCCCGACCAATATCCTGGTGCTGACCAACAGCTCACGCTACGGCATGCTCGCCGCCATGCCTATCGTCCTGGGAGCTTGTGTCGGTGCCGCAGCGATTGTCTTGCTGGTGGGCACCGGACTGGGTGACGTACTGGGCCGTCATCATAGTGTCCAGACCAGCATGTCGTGGATAGGCATCGCCTGGCTGACCTGGCTCGCGTGGCAGATTTTCAGCGCGCCCGCCACCGTGATCACCCCACAAAACCCCGATCTCAAAGGCCCGCGCCTGGGCCTGTTCGGCGCCGCCAGCCTGCAACTGGTCAACCCCAAGACCTGGATGATGGCGCTGGCGGTGGTCAGCGTGTTTGCCGGTACCGACGCCGACCGGACCCTGCGCGTGGTCTACCTGTCGCTGGCGTTCTTCGTGATCTCGATCTTCTGCCTCAGCGGCTGGGCCTGCCTGGGCTTGAGCGCTGCCCGCTTCTGTCGTTCGGAAAAAAGCATGAAGCGCTTCAACCAGTCCATGGCCGTGCTGTTGCTGGTGTCGGCGTGGTTGTCGGTCGTGGTTTGAGAGAGCTGGTTTGAAGAAGCTGTGGAGGCACCGTCATTCAAAGGGGTTGAGTATCGCAACGCCCGTGGCTTCGAAATCCATGACATTGCGTGTCACCACCGTCATTCCATGCACCAGTGCTGTCGCAGCGATCAGTGCATCACGCTCGCTTTTCGGATCAGGCACATGCAAGCGCGTGCACCTGAGGGCGACTGCGGAATCGACCACCAGCACCCGCCCTGAAAAAGCGGGGGAGCACATGTTGTTCAAACCAGACTCTCTTCCGGGCTTTTGCGTGGTCCGTCGTATTTCAGGCGACGTTTTCAGCCATGTTTCTTCAGGCCACGTTGTACCTCGCTGCAGCCTTGCTATTGGACAGCTGTGGCCGCAGGTTTTGACGGGCCTGCTCGTAGGCGTTCCAGTCAGCAACGTTCGGCAATGCCGGGATGGTCACCAGTTCTCCCTGATCAAGTGCGGCCAGGGCGGCGTCTACCATGTCCTCGCTGCTCATCACCCAGTCCTGGGGCAGGTTCTCGACCGGCAGACCGGCGACGTCCCAGAACTCAGTGCGGGTTGCGCCCGGCAGCACGGCTTGCACCTGAATGCCTTTGTCCTTGAGTTCGTGATCCAGCGACTGAGTGAAGGCCAGGACATAGGCCTTGGAGCCGCCATACACGCCATTGAGGGTTTCAGGCGAAATAGCGACGATCGACGAGATGTTGATGATCTTGCCAGCGCCACGAGCCACGAAGCCAGGAGCCACTGCATGGGTCAGACGCGTCAGGCTGATCACGTTCAGGGTCACCATGGCATCCATGGTGTCGATGTCCGAGCCTAGCAACGGCGCCGTGGCCCCGAAACCGGCGTTGTTGACCAGCGCAGTGATGCTGGCGTCAGTGGTGAGGATGTCCTCGACCAGACGCATACCTGCCAGGTCGCCCAGATCGGCGACCACCACTTGCACCGAACGACCGGTTTCGTCGGTCAGACGCTTGGCGATTGCATTAAGACGGTCGCGGTTGCGGGCCACCAGAATCAGGTCGTAGCCACGTTTGGCCAGACGGTCAGCATAGATCGCACCAATGCCAGTGGAAGCGCCAGTGATCAGTGCAGTGCCCGGTTTCGAGGAAGCAGTCATGTTCTATTCTCCGTCGTCGCCTGCTGAGTGCCGGCGCCATGGACATAGATTAGAGTCTTAATATAAAGTCTCCAATGTCATATACACCACTTTTCAGGACATCCTCTGTCCTTGGGAAATCAGGCCATGAGAAGCATTGGAATCGTCGTTTACCCCGGTTTTCAAATCATGGGGTTGTCTGTGGGCACGGTCTTTGAGTACACCAACATCACCGCTGAAAAACCGCTGTACGACATAAGCCTGGTGTCCGAAAACGGTGGGCCCGTGATGACGTCCACAGGGTTTGCCATTGATACCTTAAAGATCGACAAGCGCACATTCGACACCCTGATCGTGGTCGGAGACCCTTTCATCAAGCCCGCCTCCCCCGGCATAGTCGAGTACCTGCGCAGCGCTATCACCACTACCCGACGCATTGCCGGTGTCTGTACAGGAGCGTTCGTACTCGCCGAAGCCGGGTTGCTCGATGGTCGGCGAGCCACCACGCACTGGTACTTCGCACGAGCCCTGGAAAAGGCTTACCCACGGGTAAAAATGGAAGAGGACCGGATTTTCATCGTTGACGGACCAATCTGGACCTCGGCCGGAATGAGCGCCGGGGTGGATCTGGCGTTGGCGCTGGTGGAGAAGGATCACGGCATCGAAATGTCCCGAATCGTGGCCAAGAAACTTGTGCTGTATCACCGTCGTGGCGGTGGGCAATCGCAGTTCTCGGTGATGCTGGAGCTGGAGCCCAAGTCTGACCGCATCCAGACCGCACTGGCCTACGCCAAGGAAAACCTGCATTCGGAACTGTCCGTGGAAGAGCTGGCCGGGGCCGCACACCTGAGCCCCCGTCAATTCAGCCGTGTGTTTCGCTCCGAAACCGGCCAGTCGCCGGCCAAGGCAGTCGAACGCCTGCGGGTGGAGTCGGCGCGTTTGATGATGGAGGACGGGCGGCATTCCATCGATGTGGTGGCACGTGACACAGGCTTCGGCGACCGGGAACGCATGCGACGGGCTTTTGTGCGGGCATTCGGCCAGCCGCCCCAGGCGATTGTGCGCGCCAACCGCACTCAGACCGCGCTGTCGGCCTGAGTCGTCCGGGGTTGAGGATGGGGAAGGCTGACGATAAAGGTCGTGCCGCCGGACTCGTTGGAGATGACACGTACATCGCCCAAGTGGGCGCGAGCAATTTCACGGACGATGAACAACCCGAGGCCGACACTGCGGGTGTCGTCGTTCTGCTCGATCAGCCCCCGGGCCATGGGCTCGAACAGTCGGTCCATCAAGTCCAGGGGCACGGGCTCGCCATGGTTGTGCACTGACACCGTGATCCAGTGCGGCTCGAACGCCGAGGTCACAACTACATCGCCGTCTGTGGCGCCGTAGGCCATGGCGTTGGCCACCAGATTGCCGATGACCTGGAACAAGCGATCGCTGTCGGCCATGCAGGCACCCTCGCCTGTTTGATGATGCACCAGGCTGCGATCAGGGAACGCCAGCCTCAGCTCCTCGACGCAGGCCGCCACCTCTGCATGCAAGTCAATGGCCTGTGATACCACCGCAACGCCCTGTCCCACGCGGGCCTGAGTGAAATCCAGCAGGTCGGCTATCAGCCGCTGGGCCCGGTCAGCCGATTGATTGATATGACCGAGAATCCGCGTCTGTCTGGGTCGGTCTTCGTCGCGGCTGAGCAAGCCGGCCGCCATCTTGATGGCTGCCAGCGGGTTGCGCAGGTCGTGGCTGACGATACCCACCATCTGCTCGGCAAAAGTGGCGCGGATTTCCGCCTCGGCATGGGCGAGGCGCAGACGGTTCTGGGCCAGGGACAGCTCTTTCTGCGCCGCCAGTTGCTGGAGCAATGACTCCTCAGCGAGCTTGCGGGCCGACAGCAGCTCACGCTCGTACTTATTACGGTCTTCGGCGACGAACATCGCCAGCTCATGAAACGCGCCATAGTCCAGTTCACGGCGCAGTGCGTTGAGCATCATCGGGATCGAATGGCCTTTCTGGTGCACCAGATCCAGTTTGACTTCGGCAATCGAGCCCTGAATCTGCAGCAGTGGCGCCCAGTGGGTCTGATGGAAGATCTTGCCGCCCATGGTCAGCAGATCCTGGATGCGCCGTCCCAGCAAGGCTTCACGCTCCATGCCCAGCCAGCGACAGAACGTCAGGTTGACGCGTTTGATGGTGCCATTAGGCAGCGTCAGGAGCAGCCCGCAGGCGGCGTGATCGAACAGTTCGTCACTGTCAGGCAATTGCTCGTTATCAGTCGGCATCGGCAGCGGCTTTGAAGGTGGTTTCAAAGGGCGCGAGGAACGCATTGATAGCATCGATGCAGGCGTCAGGGGCGCTCATGTGCGGGCAATGGCCGACGTTGTCGATCAGGCGCAACGTGCTGTTGGGCAGCGTCTCTTTGAGGTATTCGCCCACCTGCAACGGCGCTATCAGATCGTCGCTGCATTGCAGGATCAGGCTGGGCGTGGTGAGGCGCGGCAGATCCTTGCGGTTGTCCGACATAAAGGTCACACGGGCAAACTGCTTGGCGATTTCCGGGTCGGTGCGGCAAAAACTGTTGGTCAGTTCCTCGCCCAGTTGCGGTTGCCCCGGCGCGCCCATGATCGCCGGCGCCATGGTACTGGACCAGCCCAGGTAATTGCTTTCCAGGGTGTCGAGCAGTGACTCGATGTCTTCGCGGGTAAAGCCGCCCACATAGTCACCCTCGTTGATGTAACAAGGTGACGGGCCCACCATGATGTGCGCAGCAAAACGCCCAGGGGCGTGCAGGTCGGCCAGCATGCCGATCATGGCACTGACCGAATGGCCAACGTGGATCACAGGACCGGTGGCGAACTCGTCGACCACTTCCAGCAGGTCGCGGGCATAGCCATCCAGTGAGGAGTATTTCTTTGGGTAGTAGGCGCAAAGATCCGACAGGCCACTGCCCACCAGGTCGAACAAAACCACCTTGAAGCGCTCGGCAAACATTGGCGCCATGAAACGCCACATATGCTGATCGCAGCCAAAACCATGGGCGAATACCAATGTTGCCGGTCCGCGGCCCATGACATGCACGTTGTTACGTATTTGAACGGACATCTCGACTCCGCAAAGAACCACGATCCAGCACTGCGATAAAGGCCGCGGGCCAGACACACTAAACGAATGAAGGCAGATTAGCATCGTTCCGAAAATCCGCTTCCTCAGGCGCAGGATTTGGCGTTTTCTCTGGTCTTTTAAAAAGCGACACGCAATGATCCAAGCCTGCTCCCTGAGCCTGGCCCTCCTGACAACCAGAACGACCCTCCATGACTGATTTTTACGACGCACGCGGCAATATTTACGCAGTGACCACACCTCACGCCTTGCGAGCGCTGGGCATCGCCATACCCGAAACAGCCGAACAGGCCGCACACGCCCATATCGGCTGGAGCCATGGGGCAATCGACGCGTTGTGCCATTGGCCAGAAGGCCAGCGCCCGGCCAACGCCAAGGTCCATCGTTGTGACGGATTGCTGGTGGGGCCTTTTCAGGACGCGGCGCCCTTCGACGTGTTGATCGTCAATACCGACGGCACCCTGGCCGAACGCAGCGGCAACGGGCTGACCATCTTCGCTCAGTCACTGACCGATGGCGGCAAGGTGCAGGGTTCTGATGCATTCACACTGCGGGTCCATCACCACACATCCGACTCGCCAACACCGTTGCACACCGAGGTCGAGCGTGCCGAGGTCAACGGTGTGTCCGGGTTCTGGGTCAACATCGGCACGCCGGCTTTCGGCCCCGAGGCGGTCGCAGCCCAGGCACCGGGGTGGCAGACGAAGACATTCAACGGTCATGAGGTCAGTCAGGTACAGCGCCTTGCGCAGATCAATCCCGACTGGACGTCCAGCGTTTTCGTGCGGGTCGGCAACCCTCATTGCGTGACCTTGCTGGAGGATGAGGATGCGCTGCCGGGTTTTGAGCAACTGCACGAGCCACAGCTGCATAGCGCACTGGTTCAGGTGGCCTTCGCAGCCGGTGAGCATGGCGCGGGGGAGCCCTGCCCGGCCGGGGTAAACCTGCAGTGGGCGTGTGTGGTTGGGCGCGATCGGGTCATGGCGCGGGTCTTCGAACGGGGCGAAGGCCCCACCGCCTCATCGGGCACCAGCGCCAGCGCCGTGGCCAGCGCAGCCTGGCGGGTCGGCCTGGTGGACGCGGGCCTGGTGCACGTGAACATGCCCGGTGGTACGGCACCGGTCAGGTTGATCGAGCACAAGGGTGAATTGCAGCAGGTGCTGCTGTTTGGTACTGCCGAGACTTTGCTGGAGCGTGGCTTGCCCGCGAATGAGTTCAGGCCTGGAGATGTTCGCTGACTGTGCGGGCGTCTTCGCGGGCAAGCCTCGCTCCAACAGGTGCGAACTCCCGATGGCACCTGCTTGCACATGTTTTTTCTTTGTCTATGCTCAGAATCTGTCGCTCCCCCCGTAAACAGGCGGGTTAGAGCCAAAAAACCTCAATCTGCAGGGCCAGGAAACGGATTTTACGAGGCGTTGAAACATGGATTTACAAGCGTCTGCTCTGCCGATTCGTGACATCTCTGATGATTACCTTCCCTCCCGGGTGAGGTCCAGTATCATCCACCTCGACAAGCCGTCTACTCCGGTGCTTTCACGAGACCCTTCGATATTTTGTTTTATCCCACCCTGATCCATGTAACGCGCTACAGGATCGATCTCAAGATACCAGTCAAGGAAGTGATCACGTCGATCACGAGTCAGGTTCAATCAATGTAGGTGGTCGTAGAATGTTCAATTCTCACCGTAAGGCTGTGCAGGCCGAACTCGAAATCTCTTCCTCTGCACTGTGTGAAACGCAGGCCAAACTGGCTGCCATCAGCCAATCCATGGCCATGATCGAATTCACTCCGGATGGCATCGTCCTGGATGCCAACGCAAACTTCTGCCATGCCATGGGTTATCAGGCGACAGAGCTGGTGGGCAAGCACCACCGGATCTTTTGCGAAAAATCGTTCTGTGACAGCGAAGCCTACGCCAAGCTGTGGCGCGATCTGGCCCGGGGCGAGCCATTGAGCGGGACTTTTTCGCGGCTGGATAAAAACGGACGCGAAGTCTGGCTCGAAGCCAGCTACATGCCGGTGTTCGACATCAACAAGCGCGTGCAGAGCGTCATCAAGGTCGCAGCGGAAGTTACCGAGCGCATCAACAAGGAACATGAAAACCAGAGCTTGCTCGATGCCATCGGGCGCTCCATGGCGATAATCGAGTTCAGCCCTGACGGCAAGGTCATCACCGCCAACGACAATTTCCTCAAGACCATGCAGTACCAGCTCAATGAAGTCGTGGGCCAGCACCACAGCATTTTCTGCAAGCGCGAGGAAGTGGACTCCGTTGAATACAAGGGCTTCTGGGCGTCATTGAATCGCGGCGAATATCACTCCCACCGCTTCGAAAGGGTCAACAAATACGGACATGTGGTGTTCCTCGAAGCGTCCTACAACCCGATCTTCGATGCCAGGGGCCGTCTCTACAAAGTCGTGAAGTTCGCCAGTGACATCACCGAGCAAGTCACGGTGCAGCAGAGCGCCGCACAGACCGCCCATGACACCTCGGTGAGAACCGATGTCTGCGCACAGAAAGGCTCCAGCGTGGTTCAACAGACCGTGCAAGTGATCGAAGAAATCTCCAATGACCTGAACGAAGCCGCACGCAGCATCGATGCGGTCAACAAGCAGTCGGAAATCATCGGCAACATCGTCCAGACCATTCGAGGCATCGCTGACCAGACAAATCTGCTGGCACTCAATGCCGCCATCGAAGCGGCGCGTGCCGGTGAACATGGCCGTGGGTTTGCGGTGGTAGCCGATGAAGTGCGCAGCCTGGCGGCGCGAACCAGCAAGGCGACGCTGGAAATCGTCGACGTTGTGCGGCAAAACAATGAGCTGGCGAAAAATGCGGTCGCCAGCATGCAGTCGAGCCTGAGTCGAACGGGCACCGGGGTGCAACTGGCCAACGAGGCAGGGGATGTGATCCTGGAGATTCAACAGGGCTCACGGCATGTGGTAGACGCCATCAGCCGCTTCAATTCTACTCTGGGGCTCAACTGACGCCGTGACCAGCCTATACCTGCTCTCGCTTTGAGAGCAGGCATCTTCAACCTTTACTCACCGATGTCTTCGTTCCACAACTGCGGCTTGCTGGCGATAAACCCCTGCATCATGTGCACGCAGGTTTCGTTGTGCAGCACATCGACCTGCACACCCCGTGAGCGCAGTAGCGCTTCCTCGCCCATGAACGTCTGGTTTTCGCCGACGATCACCTTGCGGATGCCATACAACAGAATCGCCCCGCTGCACATGGCGCACGGCGAAAGCGTGGTGTAGAGCACCGCTTCGCGATAAATCCGGGCGGGCAGGCGACCGGCGTTTTCCAGCGCGTCCATTTCACCATGCTTGATGGCACTGCCTTCCTGCACCCGACGGTTATGGCCGCGGCCAATGATCTTGCCGTCATGGACGATCACCGAACCAATGGGAATGCCGCCCTCGCCCAACCCCAGTTGCGCTTCGTCGATGGCTGCCTGCATGAATGGGTCCATGGTGTCCTTCCTGTGCCTGGGCGTTGTTAGAAAGTGATCAACGATCTGTTTTTTTTAGCGCGCTGTCCATGGCCCTGGAGACAAAATCCTGGAGCAAATCGGCAGAGCGCGCCTTCATGTCCATGCCGACATCGTTTTGCCGGACCTTGAGCTTATTCGCCAGCATGGGCGGCCCGTCACCCTTGTTAAGCGCCCGCAGCTCATCCGGGGTGAAGGACTGGGCATAGGCGGCCGCCAGATTGCGGTCCCATTGGGCCTGATACTCGGGCTGCAGACGCTGCAGTTCGTCGCGCACCAGCGCCTGCGCCTGGTTGCGGCCCTGAGTCTGGACGATAGACGCAAAGATCACCGTACGCGAAGCGACTTGATACCCCAGCCAACCGAGGCTTTCCCCCAAGTGTCGCTCCTGCACGAACGCCAGCGCTGCATCATCGGCGTCGGCTGCCACGGCAAAGGGCACGCCTTCGAGCAAACACAGGCTCGCCATGAGGCTCAACGTCACCAGCGCAACCACTCTGCGCACTTTCATCTTGCCTCCCTTGGCAAACAGTCTTGTGCAAATTAGCAGCTGAGCAAACGTTTGCCAGTCACAAGGTCGCAACCTGATCGGTTATTGACGTTATCGGAGCGTCGGCGAGCCCAGGCGATAAATCCGCACGCCGCGTCGATGGTATTGGCTATGGATGTAGGTCGTGAACCCCGCCTTGTGGATCACCTTGATCGACGCCAGGTTGGCAGGCTCGACGATGGCGATGACCGAACCGATGTTCAAGGCGTCGAAACAATGGGCCAGTGTCGCCCGAACAGCCTCGGTCGCCAGGCCCCGCCCCCAGAATGATGGCGCCAGGCGATAGCCGATTCCGATCTCGTCGGCACCGTCGACCTGCTCGGCATTCAAACCGCAAAACCCTGCCAGCTGGCCAGAGGACTTCTCGACAACGGCCCAGGGCCCGAAACCATTAGCGGCATAGGAATGGATGCACCACTGCACAAACTCGGCGGTCGCCTGTTGACTCATGACCCCGCGCACGGAAAAACGCATGACTTCGGGATCTGCCAGCATCACTGCCAGGGCCGGGACGTCATCGGGGGTGAGTTCGCGCAGCAACAGGCGTGGGGTTTGCAGGGGGAGGTTGTGGCTCATGCCCATCATCCGTGGCGGGAAAAGCGACACTATTACGACTCGCTTGCCACTTGGGAAGTGATGGTCACATTGAATACGTTTTCTATGACTTGCCTGGGTCCTTGATTCAGGCTCCAGGTAAACATGACCAGCGCGCCAACAGCGAACACAAAGGCAACAGAGCCGACGACACTTTGTGCGACGCCAAACCAGAAACGAGGTTTTAGCTTCGATACTTCCTGACGAGATTTATCGGAATACAAATCAGACAGGTCCTTCATCTCTTCAGACAACGCTGTGTCCAGGAACGATTTAACGAGTTCCATCGCCTGCCCTTTATAGCTTTCGATTTGCATACCACTGTTACTGTGTTCATGAAAAAACATCAGCTCCAGCTCGTTGGGCAGCCTGTCTGTGTTTTTTTGAATCCGTTCAACGTACTCAATTTTCTGCCGTTTGTAGACGGCATAAGCGACCCCGCCCAAGACATCGCTCTCATCCTCAACCAGCCTGTTGTAGATGAAATTGTATTCGTTCTGAGAAGTCCGTTTCTCATCCATGGCTCATGCCTCCCTGACCGCTCGATAGGCCTTCTTGAAGGCCTCCCGTATTTGCGAAGCGGTCAATTCCTTTCTGCACAGATAGACCTCGATTTCTCTCGGTAGACGAGCGCGCGGCTGGTCCTTATCGCGCATCGTTTTTGCGACCCGCTCCACGAACTCTCGACTGAAATGGCCACTGCTCTTCATGTCATGCCCTTTGATGTTTACCCAATGAGTGCAAGTACAGACGTCGGCGGCATTTTCCACAAGACTGAAAAGGCGAACAACCCGACGCCAGTCACAAAATGCTTCCACCGCGCTCACACCACCCCCAACACCTCCAGCACCCGATCCTCATCCAGATACGCGATCTTGCTGCGCACATCGTCGTAGAGTTTTTGCGTGCCCTCACCCAAGCGGATATCGCCGCGCAGGTCGATGGCCTGGGCGGCGGTGATGAGTTCGATGCTAGTGAGCCATCTCAGGCGTTGGGCCAGGTTCGTGGTTTTTTCGATGACCGCCAAGGCCTGTCCTGCGTAGTCTTCCACGCGATCCGCCACCGGGATGCTGAGGGCCGGGATCGGGTTGGCCAGATGGGTGATTTCCGCCACCAGTGCAGCCGAGGTCCGTTGCAAGGCGGCCAGGCCCACGCGGCCGGTGCGGGTGGTGAGTGAGCGTGGCAGTTCGCTGGACGCAGGCGACAGCAGCTTGGCGATGCGCTCGGCACTGGTGACCGCCAGTCGATTGAAGACCAGGCCCAGGCTTTCGAACGCCAGCGCCAGGTGGGTGCTGTCGAAGTTGGCGTTGGCCAGCACTTGCCCGGTGTCGACGATCAGCGCCGGGTTGTCGGCTCCGCTCGCGAGTTCCATTTCCACCACGTCCCGGGCGTATTGCCAGGCATGTTGTGCCGCGCCCAGGACAGTGGCCGCGCAACGAAAACTCAAGGGATCCTGCAAACGACGGGCGTTGTGCGGGTCGTCAAGGTCACCGCCAGCCAGTAGCGCCAGTAATGCAGCCGACTGCTCGGCCTGACCTGCCGCCGGACGCAGACGCGAAGCCCAGGGCTGAAACGGGCTGAGGTTGGCGCGATAGCCTTCGCAAGACAGTGCCAGCGCCGACAGTTGGCGTTCCAGCACATGCCCCGATTCGGCTACCAGCAACGCACCCAGGCCGATACTCGCGGCGTTGGCCGAAACCAGCGCCAGCCCGTCCTTGCCCACCAGCGTCGGGACCACCAGGCCACAGCGCTGCAAGGCCTCGGCGGCGCTCACCCGTTCGCCGCGCCACTCGACAAAACCTTCGCCGAGCAACGCCAACGTCAGATGAGCCAGAGGGGCAAGATCGCTTTCCCCCAGCGACCCCAGCAACGGAATCTCCGGGTGAATACCCTGATTGAGCAATGCCAGCAGAGCCTCGGCACTGCCCAGGGAAATACCCGAACGGCCCTGCGCGAGCCCGGCCAGACGCGCGAGCATGATCGCCCGCACTTCCTGGCGGCTCGCCAGACGCCCGAGCCCGACCGCCCGGCCCAACGGAATGCGCCGCTGAAACCCGGCGTCTTCGCCAGACAAAGGCTGATCCACCGCAGCGCCCAGGCCTGTGGTCACGCCATAGATGGCCTCCCCCGACGCTGCCAGGTTCAGCAGCAACGCATGGCTGGCGGCAATGCCTTCCTGCACAGCTGGGCTGAATACAACCTGCGCGTCATCCCGCACCACGGCCAGGAAGTCATCCAGGCGCAGTCCACCGCCATCAAGCCCTTCAAGCCCCAACTCCACAGCACTCATGAAAAGCGCAGCCGCTGGCCAATCCCCAGCCGCCTGGCCTTTTGCAGCAGCGCATGGCCCAGGGCGATATCGCTCAGGCTCAGGCCACGGTGCCAGAACAGGATGGTTTCCTCAGGGCTCTGCCGACCGCTTTTCAAACCGGCGACGATTTGCCCCAGCTCTGCGTGCAGTGTTTGCTCGCTGAGTTTTCCGGCTTCCACATGGGCGCGCAGCGAACCGAATTGACCGCCTTTGCACTGGCCCCAGTCGTCCACCACCAGTTTGTCCATGATGTCGGTCAGCGACAGTTCCACCGCGCTCATGGTCCCGTAGGGCACCACAAACGCGCCGGGCTTGATCCACTCGGTGCGCAACATGGGTTCAGGGCGGTCCAGGCGCGAGGCTTCGACCACGATGTCGGCGCCTTGCACAGTGCTTTCCCAATCGGTGGTGACGATGACCGGCTTGTTGAGGTCGCGACGCAAGCGTTCAGCGAAGGCTTCACGGCTTTCTTCGCGACGGGAATGAATGCGGATTTCATCAAAATCGAACAGATGATCGAGCAAGCGTACGTTCCAGTACGCAGTGCCCCGCGCGCCAATGTGCCCCAGCACCTTGCTCTTGGGGTTGGCCAGGTACTTGGCGCCGATGGCCGTGATGGCGCCAGTGCGCATGTCGGTGATCGCCGAGGCGTCGAGAATCGCCTTGGGTACACCAGTGGCCGGGTCCAGCAGGTTGAGAATTGCCAGCTCCGAGGGCAGGCCCTTGCGGTAGTTATCGACGAAATCCCCCACCACCTTGACCCCGGCGTAGCCGATATCACCACCCAGCACGCCACGCAGGACGTTGAAATGGCCGTTGATGTCGCCCCCCGGAATCAGGTGCATGCGCGGCTCGATGACGGCCTCACCTCGCCCTTGAATGGCGAGGCTGGCTTCGATGGCTTCGAGGATTTCAGCGTTGCTGATGTCGAGCGCGGCGATGTCCGGCCCGTTGAGGAAGTCGATGTAAATGGGATGCATGGTTACGAAACCTTTGCCTTTACGGTTTGTACACGATGTCCTGCACTCGCACGGCCTTGGGAATCAGGCGATTGGCGAGGAACAAATCAGCGGTGCGCTGCTGGCTGTCGATGGTGGCCTGGTCCAGCGGTCGAATCGGCTCGTTGAAGCGATGGGCGAAGTAAGCCGCCACCACATTGCGCTGCAGACCGAGGACGCCGGTCATGGTGTCGATGGCGCTTTCCGGGTGGTCAATGGAGAACTGCTGCGCCTCGCGAATCGCTTTCAGCACCGAACCGATGGCGTCGCCATGTTGCTCGGCAAAACGGCGGCTAGCGATATAAAAGGTGCCACTTGGGTTGAGGCCATGGCCGTCACTAAGCAAGCGCGCGCTGCCGTCCAGCAGCGCTGCTGCATAGTACGGGTCCCAAATCACCCACGCGTCCACTTTGCCCTGCTCGAAAGCGGCACGGGCATCGGCTGGCGACAGGTAAACCGGGTTCACATCAGCCAGGGTCAGGCCCGCGTGAATCAGGCTTTTCAGCAGCAGGTTATGCGCGCTGGAGCCCTTGAGGAACGCCACGCGTTTGCCTTTCAGGTCGCTCAGTTTCTGCACCGTACTGGTCTTGGGCACAATGATCGCGTCAGTCCGGCCATCGCTGGGCTCGACGCCGATGTACAGCAAATCGATCCCGGCCACCTGGGCGAATATCGGCGGGATATCGCCGATATTGCCTACGTCGACGCTGCCGCCGTTCAAGGCTTCGATCATCTGCGGACCGCCCGAAAACTCGATCCACTGCACCTTGGTGTTGGGCAACTGACGTTCAAGCAACTTGTGCTCGCGGGCCAGCACCATGTTCACCGAGCTTTTCTGGTAACCGATGCGCAGCACGGCTGGATCAGCCGCGTGCACGAAGGTTGCGAACAGCATCAGGGCCAGCAGTTGCAGAAAACGAACTCTCATTTACAAACTCCCACTCACACGTGTCGCAACATCAGTTGGCAGCCACGCTTTCCAGACTTCAGGATGGTCACGCAAGAAGGCTTGTGCGACGACGTGGGGCTCTAGACGTTTTTCAGCCATCTCGCCCAGGGTCTGGTTCAACAGATCGATGGGCAGATCGACTTTCTGGAAGAACGCCACCAGGTCCGGGTACTTGGCGTGGAACGGCGCGGAAACGCCAATCGCCAGGTGCGCCGGCAACGAGCGTGTACCGATCGGATGCGGGTTGTTGGCATCAGACAGGGTTTTCCAGGCCTCTGCGTTGAATGGCGGCTCTTCAAGCTTGATCAGCTTGAAGCGACCCAGCAACGGGGTGGGCGACCAGTAGTAGAACAGCACCGGCTTGCCGCGGCGAATCGAGGAAGTGACTTCAGCGTCCAGCGCCGCGCCGGAACCGGTGCGGAAGTTGACGAAGCTGTCAGTCAGGCCATACGCCTTGAGTTTCTGAGTGTTGACGATTTCCGAAGTCCAGCCGGTTGGGCTGTTGAGGAAGCGCCCCTGATTCGGGGACTCAGGATCCTTGAACACATCCTTGTAACGCGGCAGGTCGGCCACCGACTTGAGGTCCGGTGCCAGGGGCTTGATGCCACGGGCAGGATCGCCCTTGATCACGAACTCCGGCACCCACCAGCCTTCGGTGGCGCCTTTGACGGTATCGCCCAGACCGAAGACCTTGCCTTCGGCCTCAGCCTTGATCCAGGCAGGGCTGCGGCCCGCCCACTCTTCACCGATCACTTGGATATCATCCTTGGCCAGCGCGGCTTCCAGGCTCACGGTACTGCCCGGCAAGGTGTCGGTAGGGTAGCCATAGCCCTTCTCGACGATGGTGCGCAGGATTTCCGTGATCAGGCTGCCGCTTTCCCAGGTGATGTCACCGAAGTGAATCGGCACCGGTTTTTCAGCCGCGTGGGCGGATTGCCCCAGGATGCCCAGCGCAAGGAGCGAGCAGCCCAGCAGTTTTTTTATCGATGTCATGGTCACCTCGTGGTGTCTTCGGGTTGCGTGTTACAGGTTAGAAAAGCATTGATCGCTGCCGCGTACAAAGTCGGTGTTCAGACGCGGCATGCCCACGCCGGAGCGTGGACACGATCATTGCGGTTAAAAATCGTACGACAGTCGGGTGTAGTAGAACGTCCCTTCTGGTGCTGCTGGCGACAGGTAGCTGTATTGCTGCCCCGGCGTCTGGCGCAGACGGCTGTTGAACGTATCCGGATGGCTGTCGAACAGGTTGTTGGCCCCCACGGAAAGTTTGAGCTGCTTGCTGAACGCGTAGTTCACATCCAGATCGGTGAGCCATTGCGCACTGAACGTCTGGTCATACTGAGCGTTCGAGACTGCCGGGGCGTATTTGCGGTATTCGCCATAGCGGGTCTCGGCCAGGCTGACGGTCCACGGGCCATAACGATGCACCGCGCCGAGCACCAGCTTGTCTTCAGGATAACCATGCTCCACGAAACCACGGGCTTCGCGGGTCAGGATGTCGAAACCGTACGGGCTTTCGTGGACCTTCTCGATGCTGGTGCGGGCCTTGGTGTAGCCAGCGCTGAGCGCCAGGGTGCCGAAGCCGTTCAGATCCAGGTTGTACTTGCCGACGATGTCGACACCACGGGTCCGGGTATCGGCCGCGTTGGTCATGAACTGCGCCCAGCTGTACTGGCCGAAACCGGCAGCGGTGAGGATGCGTTCAGCGTCAGGCCCGGAGATGCCGCCGCTGTAGAGCAGGCGGTCGCGGATGCTGATCTGGTAGGCATCGATGGTCAGGGACGTTTGTTCGGTCGGACGCAGCACCAGGCCCAGGGAGTAGTTGGTGGACTTCTCAGGCTTGAGTTTTTCCGCGCCCAGGGCCTGCGCTGCCGGGTTGTCCACAGGCAGGATGCGGGTCAGGATCGCGTTGCCGTTGGCATCGACGTTGGTGGTGGTGGTCCAGGAAGTGCCGATCTGGCCCAGTGTCGGTGCGCGGTAAGCGTTGTTGATGGTGGCGCGCAGGCCCACTTGCGGGGTGAACTCATAGCGTGCCGAGATCTTGCCGGTGGTGGCCGCGCCGAAGTCGGAGTAGTGCTCGGTACGCCCGGCAACACCCAGTTGGAACTTGTCAGTCACCTGGTTTTCCAGGCCGAAGTACAGGCCGCCAACGTCGCGTTTGTAAGTACCCGAGTCTGCCGGTGTCAGGCCGGAAGCCTGTACTGCCCCCACCTGCGCGCCGTCGACGCCGCCGAAGCTGTAGGAATCGTAAGCACCTGGCTCCAGACGATACTGCTCGTGACGGTAGGCAACACCTGCCGAAACCGTCAGCGGATGATCGGACCAGGAGACAGGCAGATCCTTGGCGTAGTCGATGCCCAGGTTGGTCTGATCGTTGATCAGCGTTGCAACGTCGAACTTGGTCGGGCTGTTGATGCCGTAGCTCGGGTTGACGGTGTTGAAAGCCTGTTCATCGTGCTCGTCGCGACCATAAGTGGCACTGAAATCGAAGCGGCCAATGGTTTCGTCTTCGAAGCGCGAACCAATGGTGAACGAGCCGTCTTCATAACGATAACGGTACTTGGGAATGGTGCCGGCCGGATAAATGGCCGCCACGTTGGCCGGGTTGCTGGCCAGCAGAGGCGGCGTGTTGTTGACCGACTTGTCCTGGCCAAAGGTGCCGAAGCTGTACAGGCGCCATTGGTCGTTCAGGCCGATTTCGGCGTTGGCGGCCAGGTTGTATTTGTCACGCCCGGCTCCCCCCCAGCGTGGATCCTGCAGTTGCCCACCGGCCACGTACTTGTCACCGATGTCGTCGGGCTTGGTGTTCACGGTGTTAAAAGCCAGCGTCAGGAAACCATCCCCTGGCAGACCGATGCCGTACCAGCCATCGGTGTTCTTGCTCAAGCCGCCGCCCTGGGCATATTTGCCGACCTGAGTATTGATCGAACCACCGGTGTCGCGCTCCTTGAGCACGATGTTGATCACGCCCGCCACGGCGTCGGAGCCGTATTGTGCGGAAGCACCGTCGCGCAGCACTTCGACGTGGTCGATGGCGCTGATCGGGATCATGTCCAGATCCACCGGCTGTGCGCCCAGGAACGGCACGCCGCCAGAGATGTTCACCACTGCCGAAGCATGACGGCGCTTGCCGTTGACCAGGACCAGGGTCTGATCCGGTGCCAGGCCACGCAACGAAGCGCCTTTGGGGTTCTGCCCACGGGTGGCGCTCTGGTTCTGCGGGTAGTTGAACGAAGGCAGCAACTGGAACAGCGCCTGGTTGAGGCTGGTTGCACCGGTGGCCTTCAGTTCGTCACTGTTGATCACGTCCACAGGCGCGGCGCTGGTCAGGGCCGTGGCGTTGTTGCGTCGAGTGCCGACTGCAACCACACGGTCCAGGGTTGGTGCGCTGGCAGCGCTGGTCTGGGCCTGGTTACGTTGAGTATTGGCACTGACGCCGGAGGCCGCTGCCGGCGCATTGCCGGCGTCCTTGATGATGAACGCACCCGACGGGCTGACCTGCAGTTGCAGGCCTGTGCCACGCAGGGCTTCGCTTACGGCCTGCTCGGCGGACAGGTTACCGTCGACGCTGGAGGCGGAAAAACGCGACAGCTCCGGCGTGAATGAAATCGGCTGACCGCTCTGGCGGCTGATGTTCAGCAGCACCTCATCGAGTGGGCCAGCGGCAATGTGATACGCCTGTTTCGCTTCGTCGGCGGCATAGGCGCAAGTCATCATCAGACCGGCAAGCGGGCCGATGGCAAACGCTTTGAGTGCTGGACGCAAATGACGGGTGGTAGTGTTGGATTTTTTAGTCGTAGCTCGCAAAACGATTCCCCCCTGGAATCAACGACACTGCGGTTGCGGCAGCGTTACGAGACTGGTGTGAGTCGAGGGGAGTAAAACTTGCAGATCGATTGGTTATGGACTTAGAACCGGTTGTACGACCGCGCTGCACCTGACACGACGTCTTCGCGAGCAAGCTCGCTCCCACAGGGGATTTGCGTTCAGATCCGAGCCGGTAACTGGCACAAACCTGTGGGAGCGAATTCATTCGCGAGAGGCCGGTACATTCAACATCTCTGGTGCCTGACACACCGCATCGCGAATGAATTCGCCCCCACAGATTGCTGCAGAACATTAAATCTCCCACAAGAGATTGTGTACCCCCTGTGGGAGCGAGCTTGCTCGCGAATGAGCCGCCTAATGGCAGGCAAGCCGTGTTCATACCGGACTCAACGTTACCCAGAGGTCGCTGTGTCTGCTCAAGCGGATCGGCAGGGTTCGGGTCAGGGAGTCCAGCACCAGGTCGCTGTTGTCCAGGCGGAACAGACCGCTGACCCGCAGGCCGGCGATGGCTGGGTCCAGGCGCAAAACGCCACTTCGGTAAGGTCGCAGGGCGTCGATCACTTCACTCAAAGGGCTGTCGCGCACTTCCAGCAGGCCATTGACCCAGGCGGTTTCGCTGCTGCGACTGGAGCTGACCGGGCCAAAGCTGAACCGGTCGAATGTCACTTCCTGGCCTTTCTGCAATTGCAGGCGGTCCCCGCCTTTGCTGACGATTTCCACCGCCGCCGTCAAGGCAATCGCCCGGCATTCCTGATCGCGATCACGCACCAGCACATGGGCGCCGCGTGAGTACACCTCACCGCCGCTGGCCTGGACGATCAGCGGCCGATGGTCACTGGCGACCTTGATCAGTACCTCGCCGCTGTATAAACGAATGACACGACGATGATTGCCGAAATCGATATCGACCGCACTTCTGGCATTGAGTACCAGCTCACTGCCGTCCTGCAATTGCAGGGTCTGGCGCTGGCCGGTACCGGTGGTAATGTCGGCGCTCAATTGCTGCAATGGCCCCGAGCCGTTGCTGACCAGCCAGCCTGCACCCACCGCCAGCCCCGCCCCCAGCAATGCCCGTTGAAGGATTTTGCGCCTGCTGGTGGGTGCATTGATCGCCCGTTGCACCAGCTTGCCGCCGATACCCTGGGACAGTGGCACCTGGAAGACACCCAGGGTCGTCTCCAGTTGCCGACAGAGCTGCTCATGACGCGGATCCTGCTGACGCCAGGCATTGAAGGCCTGGCGCTCGGCTTCGCTGGCATGACCCGAGCGCAACAACACCACCCAGCGGGTGGCCTGTTCGATCAGTTGATCCTGCTCTTGGATAGGAGTCATTCCAGGCTCGCTTTCAGGCAGCGGGTAACGGCCTTGGTCATGTAGTCACTGACCGAACGTTGGGAAATCCCCAGTTGCTCGGAAATTTCCGGGTAGGTCAGGCCATTGAGCTGTGACAGCAGGAAGGTCGCCTTGACCTTGGCGGGCAAGCCGTCGAGCAATTGATCGATGGTTTGCAGGGCCTCCATCATCTGCGCGAGTTCTTCGGGAGACGGGATTTCCTGCTCATCGTCTTCACGCAAGGCTTCAAGATACGCCCGCTCGAGGTCGCGGCGGCGCCACAGTTGATACATCAGGCGCTGGGCAATAGTGGTCAACAACGCCCTTGGCTGGCGGATCGGCACCACGCCGGGGGACGTCAGCAACTGGACAAAGGTGTCAGCTGCAATGTCTTCCGCGCTGGCGGCTGAATCCAGGTGTCGGCGCAGCCGGCCGCAAAGCCACTCATAGTGACTGCGAAACAACCCGCCCACATATTCGCTATGAGGATTATCGGCGCCGGACATGGAGGCTCCAGAAGGCTTGAATACTGTGATGTCCGGTAGTCCGGTGGCGCCATCCTAGCAGCGGCGCTTATTCTTTAATAATACTTAAAACGTATTTTTATATTCCAAAATGATCATTCCCACCCGCTACCCGGGAACGATCAACACAGATCAAACGTGAACCCGGGGAAACCCAAGCGCCCGAGCTTCATGCTCGTAATCAAGCAACACCTGATAGTCCGCTTCACGGGCCGGCAGCACTTCACGGATGGCCAACACCGCCGCCACTTCCGGCAGATCCACCAGCGCCAGGTTCATCACCTCGCGCACGTGTTCGGCCTGCCCGGCGTCCAGGCTCAAAGGCCCAATGAACGGCAGGCACGGGCCAATGGCAGTCTGGCCGAGGATGCGTAAACCGCTGACTTCCTCACTCTGGTCACGGGCCAGGTAGTCATAAGTCACGCTGTCGATTGCCGCCAGATCGCCCCGCCCTTCCCGCAACCAGCGCAGGCTGTTGCGATGCCCGCCGGTGAAAGACGTCTGGGAGAAAAACTGCCCGTCACGCTGCAAGGGAGCCAGCCGGTGACGCAGCAGGTTCATCCCGGAATTGGAATCCTCGTTATTGATCAGGCCATGGCTGCCCCGAAAGTCCGCCAGCTCGCTACGCGGATCATCCGCTCGCGCAACCAGCAGGCTGCAATGGTTGCCCTCGCCACTGTGGGCCAGCTCGTAGACAGGCCGGCCGATCACTCGCACCTTGCCGCGCAGCAGCGTCATCAGCGGGTAACCACAGGTCTGCGTCAGCAAAAGATCAGGTGACAACCACAGTTGCGGAAAATCCAGCTCTGCCGCGCTTTGCCGGGTAGCCCCCAGACGTTCGAGGATGCGCGTCAGCCAGGCTTCACTGGCCTCGCGCACGCGTTCTGGCGCGGTGTACATCAATAATTCGGCGAAGCCGTGGGCCATGGGGTGAACTCCGGGTCAGGCGTGCGGGTGCTGTGGGCTGTCGATAGGGGTCAGGCTGTTACGACGAAACAGTTCACCATACCCGTTCACCAGAAAACCACCGCTGCGTGCCACCCATTGCTCCCGCCGCGCATGGTAGACACGCTGCATGTAGAACCATGGCAGGCTCGGCAGATCGTGGTGCACCAGGTGCAGGTTCAGGTGCAGGAACAGCCAGGTCCAGGGCCAGGAAGCTTCGTTGAGCACTGTGCGTTGTTCCGGGCGCTCGCTGGGACGGTGTTCATAAAAGGAGCGAACAGCGCCCACCGACAGTGTCGGGACCGAGATCAAAAACACGTAGTGCCAGACTGGCACGATGCTGTAGCGGGCGATGAACCAGAACATCAGTACCGTGAAGGCCCCGTGGGTCAGCCACATCAGCCAGGCCTTTCTTTCACCCTGGCGCAAACGCGTGAACTCTTCCTGCGCCATACCCAACAACGATTGCGGCGCACCGAACAGAATCCGCCCCGGCAGGGTTTTACCCAGCCAGCGCAACGCACGAACCGGCGCTGAGGCCTGTTGCCAATGGCGCTGGCTGAGGTAGCGGCTTTCCGGGTCGATGCCCGGCAGTGTCAGGTCTTCGTCGCGATGATGATCCAGATGGCTGTCGCGATACAGGGTGTAGGGATACCAGACAGCGAATGGCGCGTAGCCAAGGGTCTTGTTCAGCCACAAAAAGCGGGTTGGATGCCCGTGGAGCAATTCATGCTGCACCGACATCCACAACACCAGCAAGGGAATCATCACCAAGGTGGTGGGCCAGAGCCCCAGCCATGGGCTGGCCAGCAACACGGCAAACCAGCCGCCATAAACTCCGATCAGTAACAGCCAGGTAGGCCACTCGCTGCGCCCCGTGAAGGTCGTGCGCAGTCGCAGCACTTCTTCACGTTGGGCATCGTCGAGGTAATTGGGCATCGCGTCTTTTTCCATGTCATGGCTGGTCCTCTGCTTGTGACGCGACACGGAAAAATCTTGCAGATCGTTTGGTTATGTCCTTAGAACCAATTGCTCAACAGGCGCCTAGCCAATCTATTTACACCGACGCGAGTGCGGATTTCAGCCCCTGAATGTCCAGCGGCACGCAATAGGCAGGGGTGTCTCTCTGGAAGCGCTTTCCTTCTGCCAACGGGCCTGCATCGACAGGGTCAAAGCCAAACTGCTCCAGCAGGTCGGCCACCACTTTCTTCGCCGCCGCATCATCGCCCGCAATGGGATGGGCCCTTCGGTCGGGGGCCCCGGCAGGACGGCCATCACGTTCGATATCGGCCGCCTGAATCGCGTTGAACACCTTGACGACCCTGGAGCCGGGCAAGTGGCGCGCCAGCAGTTCACTGGTGGTGGTTTCATCGCCATCCAGCGCCTCGATACGACCATCTCGCTCGGGGTAATAATTGTTGGCATCGAGCACGACCTTGCCTTGCAAGGGCGCCACGGGAATCGTCTGGTAAGCCTTCAAGGGGATGGCGACCAGCACGATATCACCGAACTCGGCTGCCTCTTGGGGCGATCCTGCCTTGCAGCCCAGCGTGCCCACCAGGCTGAACAAGGTGTCCGGGGTGCGGGTGTTGGACAGCATGACCTGATGCCCATGCTTGATCGCGACGCCAGCCACCGCACGCCCGATCATGCCTGCACCGATGATTCCTATCTTCATAATGTTCACCTTCCGTCTCGCAATGCCGACGGCGTTTGCTCGCCGGACAGTTCGCTGCCAATGTATGACCACGCGGAATAAATAGTAAGAACACACTAATAAGTGCCATACACACCAAAAGGTAACTTAGGCATGACTGAGCATCAGATGGGTTGTGATGTGCAACGGCGGGCACTCTGTGCAACGGAAACCCAGGAAGCGCTGCGCTGCCTGGAAGGACGCTGGAAGATGATCATTCTGTCCCATCTGTTCTCTGAGCCCGTTTTGCGGTTTTCTGACCTGCAGCGGGCCATCCCCGGGGTGTCTCAGAAAATGCTGGTGCAACAACTGCGCGATCTTGAACAGCACGGCGTGGTGAAGCGCACCGTATACCCTCAGGTGCCGCCCAAGGTGGAATACAGCCTGACGGAACTGGGGAAAGGGTTGCACCCGGTTTTTGTGGCGTTGCTGGACTGGGCGCACCTGCGCAATGCAGCGGCAGAAGTGGCGATTACGTAGGAGGCTGGCGGTCTCGTGGGAGCGAGCTTGCTCGCTCCCACTGTTTTCAGAGGGTCTGGTTGCTCAATGCCCAAAAAGTCCTACATCAGATTTTTTGGCCTTCTTGTCTGCGCGCTTCTCATCGGCGGTCTTTGCCGGTTTCTTCTTCGCGGCTTTCTTTGAATCCATGCCTTTGGCCATGATGCGCTCTCCACTGTGAGGGATCTGACCTCACTTATACACCTAATCGAATGGGGTACCGAGACTCATTACGCGCTGTATCATGCGCCTCGGACAATTGACACGAGGTCACTGTGCGCAAGGACTACCTGGCTTTTTTCATCTCCCTTTTCCTGTCGCGCCTGGCGGACCAGATCCTGCTGTTCATCGTCCCGCTGGTAGTGTTCAAAACCACCAACAGCGTGTCCTGGGCAGGCCTGGCGTTTTTCGTGGAATCACTGCCGCGTTACCTGGCCTTCCCGATCTGCGGCGCGCTGTGCGACCGGTTTTCGCCTGTCAGGATTCTGCACATCAGCCAGATTTACCGGGCAGTTGCCTGTGTGGTCGCGGTGGGGTTGTACGGGGTTTTCGACGGTATTTACTGGCTGGTCATACTGTCGGCGCTGTGTGGTGTATTGACCACCCAGGGCATCATGGCCCGTGAAGTGCTGATGCCGCACATCTTCAAGCATTACAGCTACACAAAGACCCTGTCGTACTCGCAGATTGCCGATCAGACCGGGCTAGTGCTCGGCCCGCTGCTGGCGGCGCTGATGCTGGGGGTCTGGCCCTGGCACTGGGTGGTGGTGGGCACCGCAGTGCTGTTTCTGCTGGCCGATGCAGCGATGCTGTTCTGGCAACGCACCAGTGCCATCAGCCTGGAACGCTTCGAACAGCACAAGGACCTTTTCTTGCAGCCGCTGCGCATTGCGTTCGGGCACATCCGCGAGCTTGGCGAACTGCAGAAGATCATCGCCCTGGCGGTGGGCGTCAACCTGATCATCGGCGTCACCCTTGCCACGTCGGCCGCCATGGTGACCGGCCAGTTCGCGCAGACGGGTGATGCCTATGCCAGCTTGCAGGCAGCCGGGGCCATCACCACTATCGTCATCCTGTTCGTGCTGGCACGGGTGACACTGCCCTTGAAATTGCTGGGTAGCCTGTCGTACTCGATGATTGCAATCGGCGCCGTGATCACCGCGTTCAGCCCCACGCCAATCGGTTATGTGATGGGGTTTCTGCTGATCGTCGGCTTCGACAAGATGTTCAACATCTACATACGCAGCACTCGTCAGCGGGTCATCCCGACCCAGGATTTCGGCAAGACGGTGGGTGTGCTGACGTTGTTGAACAACCTTTCCCAACCCTTGGCAGGTCTGTTGATCAGCCTTTTTGCGGCGCCACTGGGGACGCAGAACGTGATCCTGCTGCTGGCAGTTATCACGACGCTGATCGGCGCAGCGGTGCTGTTTGTCCATGCACGCCGCGCCTCGGCTCAGCCCACGCAGGATTAGCCCAATGGACATTCAATTCTCGATCCTGCCCGACATCTGCCGCCCGCTGCTGGGTAAGTTCTATCGCGCACACCGCTCAGCAATGCGCGCGCCCAAGGAAGCACAAGTGTGGGTGGCCAGACAGCAGGAGATCGTCGGTGCCTTGTGCCTGAGGCCGGTTGCCGGGGGTTGCTGGTTGACGGGGTTGTTCGTGGCCCCTGAAGTGCGAGGCCAGGCGATTGCCAGCCGTTTGCTGGACGCTGCCCTGGCACAGACGGTCGGGACAGTCTGGTTGTTTTGCGATCCCGAGCTGCTAGGGTTCTACGCCCGGGCGGGGTTTGCCGAGACAACGGACCTGCCGCAAAGCCTGGCGGAAAAATTGCGCCGGTATGAGCAGAGCAAACGGCTGATTGCACTGGTTTACACAAGACCGGTGGGAGCCGAGCTTGCTCGCGAAGGCGTCAGTCCAGATAGCTCGACAGTGGCTGACCCAGCGCATTCGCGAGCAAGCTCGCTCCCACCCGGAGTAAAGGATTACCCTTAGATCCATTTGCACGGTCCACCACACAAAATGGAAGATCGCGGGTGTAAATCTGCGTGATAGCCTCGGTGCCTGATTTGGCCAAGACCACCGGGATTGATATGAAACTTCAGCTTATCGCTTGTGCCCTGACCGCTCTGATTGGTACTGCCCAGGCCGATGCCGCGCAGATTGCCGCACCCGTCTCGACGGTTACCGACGCCCAGTTTTCCAGCGTGCTCAAGGGTGACTGGCGCCTGCCGCAAAACAGTGCTCGCGACCCTTACCGTCATCCGCAGCAAACCCTGCAATTCTTTGGCCTTCGAGCCAATCAGACCCTCATCGAAATCACCCCCGGCAACGGCTGGTACAGCGAGTTGCTGGCGCCGTTGCTCAAGGACAAGGGGCATTACATCGCAGCAGTTCAGGCCGCGACCACCAGCGACTACTCCCGCAGGTCCGCCGAGAGTCTGAAGCAGAAGTTCGATGCCGACGCCACGCACTACGGCAAGGCCCAGATCCTTGAGTACGATCCGACCGCCCCGTCGTTCGGCAAGCCAGACTCCGCAGATACATTGCTGACCTTCCGCAACGTGCACAACTGGGTGCTGGCCGATACCGCACCGGCGATGTTCAAGGCGTTCTACAAGGTGCTTAAACCCGGCGGCACCCTGGGCGTGGTGGATCATCGCGGCAAAGAGGGGGAAACCCTGGAGGCGATCAAGCAGAGTGGTTATCTGCCGACCGACTATGTGGTGAAACTCGCCACCGACGCAGGCTTCAAGCTGGTGGGCAGCAGTGAAATCAACGCCAACCCGAAAGACACCAAGGATTACCCGAAAGGCGTGTGGACCTTGCCGCCGACCTTGAATCAGGGTGATCAGGATCGGGACAAGTACGTGGCCATCGGTGAGTCTGACCGGATGACATTGCGCTTCATCAAGCCGGCCACCGTCACGAAGAAATAACGCGCTTCAATCGTCTGCGTTGGGGTCCATGTCCGGGAACAGCACTTCAGTGAAGCCAAACTTGCTGAAGTCGCTGATCCGGGACGGGTACAGACGGCCGATCAGGTGATCGCATTCATGCTGCACCACACGGGCATGGAAGCCATGCGCGACACGCTGGATCGGCTGACCGTCCGGGTCGAAACCTTCATAACGGATGCTTTGATAACGGTCCACCGCGCCACGCAGCCCCGGCACTGAGAGACACCCTTCCCAGCCCTCTTCCAGGGTCGGGCTCAACGGTGTGATCAACGGGTTGAGCAGGATCGTCTGCGGGACCGCCTCGGCGTCAGGGTAGCGCTCGCTGCTCTCGAAGCCGAAGATCACCAATTGCAGGTCGACACCGATCTGCGGTGCCGCCAACCCTACCCCGCCCACGCTTTCCATGGTTTCGAACATGTCAGCGATCAGAGCCTTGAGCTCAGGGGTGCCAAACATCGCAGCGGGTACAGCGGGGGCGATGCGCAACAGGCGCTCATCACCCATTTTCAGAATTTCACGGATCATGGAAAACCTGGCTCTCTTGAGGCTGTGCGGGCCGAAGAGGCAATCCTGCCACATTCGCCCTCAAGATGGATCAGCCTTTACCGGAGTGGGTTGCGAATGATCACGCCCCAGGCCTGAAACGTTTTGGTTGGAAGCCCGCTCTGGTGCTCCGTCGCCCGCTTCCTTCTCTCCGGGCGCCTTGCCTTCGGAGGACATGTGTTCGATCACCGCATTCATTTCCGCCCCCAGCAACAACACCGCCGCCGAGATATAGAAATACAGCAGCAGGACGATGATCGCCCCGATGCTGCCGTACATGGCGTTGTAGTCCGCGAAAGTCTTCACGTAGTACGCGAACCCCAGGGAGGCAATGATCCACACCACCACGGCCAGTACCGAACCTGCGGTGATGAAGCGAAATTCCTGCTTCACGTCCGGCATCAGGTAATACATCAAGGCCACGGCCATCATCATCAGAATCACGATCACCGGCCAGCGCAGGACTGTCCACAAGGTCACGATGATGTCTTCCATGCCAATCTGCCCGGCCAGCCAGCTCATGACCTGGGGACCGGTGACCATCAAGGCCGCCGAGGCCAGGAGCATGACGGCAATACCGATGGTGTAAAGAATCGAGAGGGGGAAACGTTTCCAGATCGGGCGGCCCTCGACTACGTCATAGGCCGCGTTCATGGCACTCATCAAAAGACGCACACCCGCCGAAGCCGTCCACAGGGCAACGACAATACCGAACGACACCAGGCCACCCTTGGACTGTTGCAACTGGTCGATCACGGGGTTGACCTGTTCCAGCGCCTGGGGCGGCAGCACCAGTTCCGATTGCAGGCGCAGCCAGGTGAAGAAGTCAGGCAGATGCAGGAACCCGATCAGCGCGATCAGGAACAATAAAAACGGGAACAAAGAAAACAGCGTCTGGTAAGCCAGCGCCGACGCGTAGGTAGACATTTCGTCATCGAGAAACTCGTTGACCGTACGGACCATCACCTTGCCCAGTGGCAGTTGGCGCAATTCCGGGAAAATCATGGCGTCTCCTTCCGCGATATCACTCGAATGCCTTGCATGAAAAAAATTTAGTGCTGACAGAATAGCGGCCATCCGAGGATGGCCGCCATTGATGTCAAACTCAGCTAGGTATGCCGGCTTTCACTTAACGCCGAGCTTGAAAGGCTCGAACGTTATTGTTTCAAGCTTTGTCGACACCCTTTTTCACCGCATCTTTTGCATTGCCCACGGCTTGCTGAGCCTTGCCTTTGATTTCCTGTGCCTTGCCTTCAGCTTGGGTTTTAGGGCTGTCAGTCGCTTTGCCTACGCCTTGCTTGATGTTGCCGACAGCTTCGTTGACCTTGCCTTTGACTTTATCGCCTGTGCTACTCATGAGATTTCTCCAGGATGAAAAACAGGTGTCATTACCTCGACATAAAGATGGACCGCCCTGTGTTGCGCAGAGTTTCAATTTTTTATTGGTGTTTTTGTCCGTCCGTCAGCTCGCTGGACGACCGTATGCCCCTGTCTTTTCATCGCTCGCTACAGTTTTGCTTTAAGTTTTCGCGACAACCCCCGAGAATGCGCGACGCAGTCAGGCTGCGGCGGCCAGGGCTGTCGCGCTGAATACCCAGATCCACAGGAACGCTATGAAACTCGATAAAAAGCTGGCCATTGCACGCAGAAATCAGCAATTGGGCGGTGCCGTGCTCGGCGTCAACAACACCCATTTCGCCGTTTTGAACACCAACAAGAACATCTGGTGGTTCGACCTACCGTTGAGCCGTCTGCAAATCGGCCAGTACGAATGGGTGCACCTGCTGTTGCACACCCCGTCCACCGATGAACTGCTGCACCTGAAGGTAACCACCGTGTTCCTGCGCGATCACATCGAAGGCCTGGTGATCCGCAACAAGGACAAACGCAAGCCCGAAGTCAGCCTGGAACTGAGTGCCGACAAGGACTCCTTCCTCAAGGATGTACGCCCGGCTGGTGCGAACCTGTCGTTTGCGGGCTTTTTGCAGAAGTAGAAGCCTCAGCATTCGCGGGCAAGCCTCCCCCCAACGGGTCACCAGCGGCCTGTCAGGAAGGGTAAAACCGGCGCGCGGCCCAGTATCCTGCTGTCGCCGATAACCCCGACACCACCACACCCCAGGCCATGTCCACCAGGGCCATTTGTGCGGGCCATCCTTGCAGCGTGGCCCAGTTGCTCAGGTCATAGGTGCCGTAAGCCATCAACCCCAGTAGCGCACCACTGCCTGCTGCGCGTCCCGGCCGCTGGACTTTCAAGCCTGGCAGCACGCCAAACACCACCAGGCCCACGCAATACAGCAGGTAGAACAAAACCGCCGGGCCAATGACAGGTTCAGTCAGCATCATCGGGCCAAGCCAGGCGCGGTAGGTGGGGCCCATCAGCAGACCTAGCCAAAGACCGTCCAGCAGCAGGAAGGCGATCAGGGTACTGACGTAAGCCGTAAGCATCTTTTTCATGAGAGCGTCCTTGGTGGGAGTAGCAGCGGGCGGGGCAATCAGTGCGTGACGCTAGGTAGACCACCGGTTGTGGACGATCGATCCTTGCGCAGCGAGGACTTTTCCAGGTTTTCAGCAGTCAGTGTTAGTTAGCAGTCATGGAGTGTTGAAAATGAAAAATGATAATCGCCTGAAAGTTGATATCTGGAGCGATTACGTCTGTCCGTTCTGTTATCTGCAACTGCCCGTTCTGGAACAACTTCAGGAAGCCTACAGAGGAAGAATCGAAGTCCAATGGCATGCGTTCGAACTGCGTCCCGAACCTATCGCGATGCTGGACCCTAACGCCGAGTACCTGCGCTCCACCTGGTCCCGCACGGTGTTCCCGATGGCCCAGCAACGCAACATGGTGCTCAAGATGCCCCCGGTTCAACCACGCAGCCGCAAGGCACTTGAAGCCGCTGCATTTGCCGCAAGCCTGGGCCGCTTCGATGTGTTTCACAAGCAGGCGTTCAGGGCGTTTTTCGAGCATGGACGAGACATTGGTCACCCTCCGACCCTGGCAGCGCTGGCCGATGAAAGTGGTCTGGATGCTCAGGCATTGCTGGAGGCGCTATCGAGCAATCAATACACGGGGCAGGTGCTGGCCGACGAAGAACTGGCCGATCAACTGGGGCTAAGGGCCATACCTGCGGTGCTGGTGCGCAGGGCCGATCAACCCTTGAATGAGGCGATGATCATCAATGGCACGCTGGCCCTCGAGCAGTTGTGCCAGCGGATAAACAGTAGTTATCGACAATAGTCATCGAGTGCAACCACCGGCGACGGGCTGCCGGCGTTGCGTTCGTAGTTTTAGCCTCAGACCAGTTCGATGCGGTCTGCGTGAATCACGATCTGACCTTGCTTGTACAAGGCGCCGATGGCCTTCTTGAAGTTGCCCTTGCTGACCCCGAACAAACCGCTGATGACCTGCGGATCGCTCTTGTCGCTGACCGGTAATACGCCGTTGTTTTCCCGCAGCTTGCTGAGGATTTTCGAGTTCAGGCTGCTGGCAGCCTGCTCGCCCACCGGTTGCAGGCTCAGGCTGATATTGCCGTCGGCGCGGATTTCTTTGATGAAACCCTTTTCCTGCTTGCCGGCGCGCAAGAACTTGAAGACTTCGTTCTTGTGGATCAGGCCCCAGTGCTTGTTATTGATGATGGCCTTGAAGCCCATATCAGTCGCTTCAGCCACCAGCAGATCAACTTCCTGGCCGACGCTGTAGTTGGCGGGCGTCTTGTCCAGGTAGCGGTCCAGGCGCGCGGTGGCGGTGATGCGTCGAGTGTGCTTGTCCAGATAGACGTGCACCACGCAATAGTCACCGGCTTGCAGCGTGCGCTTCTCTTCGGAGTACGGAAGCAGCAGGTCCTTGGGCAGGCCCCAGTCCAGGAACACGCCGATGCTGTTCACTTCGACGACTTTCAGACTGGCGAACTCACCGACCTGAACCTTGGGTTTTTCCGTGGTGGCGATCAGCTTGTCGTCGCTGTCCAGATAAATGAATACGTTGAGCCAGTCTTCATCTTCACTGGGAATATCTTTGGGGATATATCGGTTGGGCAACAGGATTTCACCGTCCTGCGCGCCATCAAGATACAAACCAAAGTTAGTGTGTTTAACCACTTGCAAGCTGTTGTAGCGCCCGACTAAAGCCATTTCCAAATACCCTCATTACGTGGGCGGCATTCTACCCGAGAATCGCGGTTGTGTTGGCACGCTGACAACGGCTGATTTTTTGGCCCGCAAACCCTCGAAAAATCAAGCAATTGCTGATGGCAATGAGCCGCATCAGGGATCCGCTCGTCAGGTCATACCAGCCCGTAACGGCGCAAACCGGCACAAATGAAAACATCGACCCTTCATGTTTTCAGTTAAAACAACCAGTTAGGGGATAAATACCGAATGTCTCCATTGCCAGTGACGGCACACCCCCTAAATTATTTTAGGGGGATATTTACCAAGCAATTGTCAAGTCATTCATATACAATTGCTGGCCGTATCAAGTTTATATAGGTAATTGGCAGCCATGCGCGTAAAAGCATCCAACTCGAAAGCAAAGCCAGCTCCAGCCGTTGAAACGAGTGACTCGATCAACGCACAGATCGCTGCTTTCCTGAAGTCCGGTGGTGAAATCCAGCAAATTGCCAAAGGCGTCAGCGGCCAGACCTTCGGCCCGTCCAAGCAAATCACCCTGGGCAAGAAGTAATTTCCGCTCCCGTTTTCGATCTCTACGCGCTTTGACCCACAGAGCGCTAGGGCTACTGATCTTCCGCTTCAAAAAGCACCGCGCCATGTTTGATTCACGCTCCGTCGTCATCGCCTTCAGTGCCTTGCTCATCAGTCAGTCTGCCGCCGCTCAGGTCATGCAGCGCGAGCTGGGCGACTTCGACCTGAAACTGGGCACCACGCCAGCGCGCAGCATGGCGCAGGGGCTGGTGGCACCTGCCGGTGTGGGATCGTTTCATGGTGGCCTGGACCTGAGCCACGACAGCGGCTTCTACGTCGGCCAGTACGCCCCAAGCGTCGGGTTTACCTCATCCAGTGCGCTGGAGGTGGACTCCTACGCGGGCTTCAAGAACTCCTTCGACAAGGCCCTGGGCTACGAACTGGGCATGATTCACTACAGCTACCCCGAAACCAGCAAGATCGATACCCGTGAGTTCTATGCCGGCTTGACGGTGCTGGGCAATCGCTTTGGCGCCGCCTTCAGCAATGATCCGGGGCGTCGCGACAGCACGCTGTTTGCAGACCTGGGCAAGATCAAGCCGCTGGGCATAGGTGTTCGGGTGCAATACGCCAATCATCAATTCGACACCCCCAGCCTCATCGCTGATGGCGGCATTGTGCGCGGGTTCAACGACTGGTCTCTGAACCTGTCCCGCCCCTGGCTCGGGATCGACATGAACCTGATCTACAGCGACTCCAGCCTGCGCGGTAGCGCCTGCGGCGCCTACGACGGCCACAACCCTCAATGCGAAAGCACTTTCACGCTCAAAGCGGTACGCTCGTTTTTCTGATGCCCTGAACTTGCGACCGCCGGGGTCGTTCTATAGGGGGTGTTGGCTTAGCGGGGGCACCTATGCGTACGCCGTTCAAAACCCTGGCCTGGTTACTGGTCACGCTGTTGCTGGTATCTGGCTGCACCCGCGTGGGGCTGGCTTACCGCAACCTGGACGTGATCATCCCCTGGTCGCTGGGTGACTACCTGGCCGTAAACCGCACTCAGAAAGACTGGCTCAATGAACGCCTCAAAGAACACCTGAGCTGGCATTGCAGCACCCAACTGCCCACTTACCTGACCTGGCTGGACCGGCTGCAACAGATGGTGGAGACCAATCAGGTCACTGAAACCGAGCTGCAGGCCCGCACCGACGAAGCCAAACTGGCCATCGCGCAGATATCGAAACAGATCACGCCATCGGCGGTGGAGTTGCTCAGCCAGCTGGACGACAAGCAGGTTCAGGAAATGCAGGACGCGCTGGCCAACGACCTGCGCAAGCACCAGGAAAAGTACCTGGATCAGCCTCTGGACAAGCAGATCGCCGAACGCGCGGACCGTATGGAAAAACGCCTGAGCCCGTGGATCGGCAAATTGAACCCGGCACAGCGGGAGCGGATCGGCCGGTGGGCAACGTCCCTTGGCGAACAGAACCGCGCCTGGATCGACAATCGCGCCCATTGGCAGGCGTTGTTCATCGAGGCGGTACAACAGCGTCACGCCAGCGACTTCCCCCAGCGTATTGCCAGCCTGCTGCAGGATAGGCAGACCTTCTGGACCCCGGCGTACCGTCAGGCCTACGACCAGACCGAGAAGGCGGCGATCTCACTGCTGGTGGACCTGATGGCCCAAAGCACACCCGATCAGCGCCAACGCCTGCTGGGCAAGATCGCCAATGTGCGCGACGACTTCACCAACCTCAGTTGCCTGAAGGCTGCGCAAAAGGCGGAGTAACTGTAGGAGTGCCGGGTGGCGATCCACCTGCCCGCGGTGAACGACGGCGAGGTTTGTCTGACGCACCATAGCGCCTCAATCGCGGGCAAGCGCTCCTACAGGATCAAGCAATCTGCGCCTTGGACGCCACTTCATCGAACGTGGCCGGGTCCAGCGCATCCTGCTGCTCATCCAGCACCTGGCGAGGGTGGTCTCTGCCGGGAATGCTGCTGTCGATCAGCGACAACAGGCGCGAGCCGCGCTGGGTCAGGACGAAGTTCTCACCGTTGCCGCCCTCGTCCTCCGGCCGCGATGAAATAAAGCCGCGCTCCAGCAGTACCTGTTCATATTCGGCAGCCGTTGCCTTCAAGTGATCCAGATTGCCGGGCGACTCGCCATCGGCGGCTTTGGCTGCGGCGTAATCCTCAGCGTACTTGCGTGGTGCGAACGACGTGCCCGCGCTGTTTTGCACTTCATGCAGCAGGCGCTCGATAAGGTCCCAGTTGTAAGACATTTTTTTAAACCTCCAGCCAGGGTGAATAAAAGCCTGTGACATCCTGCCATCAGGCCTGACACATAGGTTGTGACCCACGCCCGCCCCAGCGGTTCAGAACCGGCGAAGCTGAACTTTTCAAGCGCGACCACCCTCAACCCTTCATGCCCATGCCAAACAAGAGGCGGCCATGAAGACCCTGCTGAGTATCACCACTGCGTTGACCCTGCTGACCGCCGTTCCGGTCTGGGCCTGCACGCCCGAAGAGGCCGAGGCCAAGCGCGAACAACTGGCGCAGGAAGTCCAGAAGCTCACGCAACAGAACCCGCAGAAGGCCAAGGAGATCAATGAAGCGCTGCAGAACATGAACCTGGAGACCGCCAGCAAGGATTTGCCGGACAAGTGCCAGTTAATCGATCAAAGGCTCAAGGAGCTGGATACCGCCGCGCAGAAGGCGGACGGTTGAGGAGCTATTCGCGAGCAAGGTGGATCGCCACCCCGTCGCTCCAACAGGTATTGCATCTACCTGTGGGAGCGAGCTTTCTCGCGAAGACGTCAGATCAGGCGATACATCACTCGGCTACTGGCGTTTCCGATTTGCGTTTTTTCAGCGGCGCCATGCCGTCTTTGCTGACCAGCGACAGCGCGTCGGTCTTCGGACGGTTGGCGATCTTGCGCTTGGTCGGGGCCTTGGCGGCTGACTTCTTCTCGCCTTTCTTGTCGGTCTTTTTCTTCTTCACGCCAACGGCTTTGCCCGACGCCTTGACCTTCTTCGGTCCGCCGTAGGTGCCTTTGACTTCCTTGATCACGCGGCGCTCAAAGCTCTGCTTGAGGTAGCGCTCGATACTCGACATCAGGTTCCAGTCACCGTGGCAGATCAGGGAGATCGCCAGGCCTTCGGCGCCTGCGCGGCCAGTACGACCGATACGGTGTACGTAATCGTCGCCACTGCGCGGCATGTCGAAGTTGATCACCATGTCCAGGCCTTCAACGTCCAGGCCACGGGCGGCCACATCGGTCGCCACCAGGACTTTCACGCCGCCCTGCTTGAGACGGTCGATGGCCAGCTTGCGGTCTTTCTGGTCCTTGTCGCCGTGCAACACGAACGCCTTGTAGTCCAGCGCCACAAGACGGCCATACAAACGGTCGGCCATGACCTTGGTGTTGGTGAAGATAATCGCTTTTTGATACGTCTCGTTGGCCAACAGCCAGTGAACGATCTGTTCCTTGTGGCTGTTGTGGTCAGCGGTGATGATCTGCTGACGAGTGCCCGCAGCCAGTTCGCTGACGCTGTTGACCTGCAGATGCTGCGGGTCTTTGAGCACCTTGCCGATCATTTCCCGCAGGCCCGCACCACCGGTAGTGGCCGAGAACAGCAGGGTTTGCTGACGGTTCGGGCATTCGCCAGCCAGACGCTCGACGTCTTCGGCAAAGCCCATGTCGAGCATGCGGTCAGCCTCATCGAGCACCAGCACTTCGACCTGCTTGAGGTCCAGGTTGCCCGCGTTGAGCTGCTCCAGCAGACGGCCCGGTGTGCCGATCAGGATGTCCGGCACCTTGCGCAGCATGGCGGCCTGGACCTTGAAGTCTTCACCACCGGTGATCAGACCGGCCTTGATAAACGTGAACTGGGAGAAACGCTCGACTTCCTTGAGGGTCTGCTGCGCCAGCTCGCGGGTCGGCAGCAGGATCACGGCACGAATATCGACGCGAACCTTGGCCGGGCCCATCAGGCGATTGAGGATCGGTAATACAAATGCAGCAGTCTTGCCGCTACCGGTTTGTGCAGTCACCCGCAGGTCATGCCCTTCCAGCGCCAGCGGGATAGCCGCTGCTTGCACAGGCGTAGGCTCGACAAAATTAAGCTCGGCCACGGCTTTAAGCAGGCGTTCGTGCAGGGCGAATTGGGAAAACACGGGTGCTACCTCGACGAAATACAAAAAAACAGTCGCATAGCCTAACGGTTTCGAGCGCCGAGGCCGAGTTTCTTTACCACAAGCAGGCTATTTTGTTACTCGATTTGCCCAAGGGTGCCCAGCGGCCGGTCATGAATGATCTAATCGCGCCCCCTTTTTTCTGTCAGGAGATTCCCGCTGCACATGGATATTCAATCGCTTTGGCTACGCATTCAGGACCTCTGGGGCATTCTGGACCAACACCCGCTGCTGCACGCCGGGCTGGGTCTGGCACTGTTGCTGGTGGCCGCTCTTGTCATGGGGCGGCTGGCACGCTTCATCATCCTGTACGCAGTCAAGATGCTGGCACGGCAACCGGCCCTGAACTGGCTCAATGACTTCCTGCACAACAAGGTCTTCCATCGTCTGGCACAGATGGTCCCGTCGCTGGTGATCCAGTTCGGCCTGAACCTGGTGCCAGAATTGAGCGCAGCGACCAGCCATTTCATCAGCAATATGGCCCTGGCCTTCACCATCCTGTTCCTGATGCTGGCTGTCGGCGCATTGCTCAACGCCCTGCTGGACATCTACGCCCGCACCGAGCACGCCCGCACGCGCTCGATCAAAGGCTATGTGCAACTGGCCAAGATGATTTTGTACATCTTCGCCGCCATCATCATCGTCGCCACCCTGATCGATCGCTCGCCCCTCTTGCTGCTGTCCGGCCTGGGCGCGATGTCGGCGGTTATCCTGTTGGTCTACAAGGACACTCTGCTGTCGTTCGTCGCCAGCGTGCAATTGACCAGCAACGACATGCTACGCGTGGGCGACTGGATCGAAATGCCCCAGGTTGGCGCGGATGGCGATGTGGTGGATATCACCCTGCATACGGTCAAGGTGCAGAACTTCGACAAGACCATCGTCTCGATCCCCACCTGGCGCCTGATGTCCGAGTCCTTCAAGAACTGGCGCGGCATGCAGCAGGCCGGCGGGCGTCGCATCAAGCGCAGCCTGTTCATCGACGCCAGCGGCGTGCGCTTTGTGCGCGACGACGAAGAGCAGCGGCTGACACAGATCCACTTGCTGCGCGACTACATTGGCCGCAAACAAGCCGAACTGCAGGCCTGGAACGAAGCCCAGGGCAGTGTCGCGCAGCTGTCCACCAACCGCCGGCGCATGACCAACCTGGGCACCTTCCGCGCCTACGCCCTGGCCTACCTGAAAAGCCACCCTGACGTTCAGCCGAACATGACCTGCATGGTCCGCCAGATGCAAACCACCTCCGAAGGTATCCCGCTGGAAATCTACTGCTTCACCCGCACCACCGTGTGGGCCGACTACGAGCGGATTCAGGGGGATATCTTCGATTACCTGCTAGCCGTGCTGCCGGAGTTCGGGTTGAGCGTGTATCAGCAACCCAGTGGCCTGGATTTTCGGGCAGGCGTATTGACACGGTGAGTTTCCCCGGTATCCCTGGCAGAGGGCCAAAGCCACCCCATCGTCGCTTTGCTACAATGACGCAACTTGAATCGAGGTCCTTCGAGATGGTAGCCCTGAATAATCCAGCAAAAAACGTCTCCGGGTTCATTCGGGCGCTAGCCGAAGACAACGGTGTCGGCTACACCGAATCCAGGCTCGACAAGGTTGCCCGTATCGTTACCCGCTTGGCGGGCGACGACGTCAGACCGGATGATATCGAAGGTTTGCTTATCAACCTCAATCGAAAAGGCTGCATCGCCGGTTCGGACATGATGATCTTGCACTCGCGTTATCTGGATGAAGCCAAAGAACACGTCCAGTCTCAATCATCTCGATGAACAAACGACGCCACGCGGTTTTCGATCCTTAAGGGACTTTTGACACTAAGGGCTACCTGGAAAACGTCACTGGTGAAAAGGATCTCGAAAAAGTTAAACGCATGGTGCATCTCGCCTTTTCCTCCAGGCTGGAATCGGCCCTGAAGATGCTCGCCGCGACCAAAGAAATCTCCTATGCGACCGTACTGAAAACACATCAGATACTTTTTCAGGACTTTTATCACTGGGCGGGGCGTGATCGGCTCTCCACCACCCCCGACAAGGAAATATCGAAGGGCGACGTGGGCTCTCCTTTGCGTACCGAGTTCGAACGACCTGAGCAGACAAAACCGGCCATTGACTACGGCCTGCAACTGGCCGGAGATAAAACCAGAATGAGGGCAAAGCCCGGGACCATCATGGGTCTGTTTGCCTTTGCCCATCCTTTTCTTGATGGCAACGGTAGAACGATTCTGCTCGTGCACATGGAGCTGTGCTTTCGCGCGGGATTTTCCATTGCATTGGCAGCCACCGACAAGACAGCCTACCTGCAAGCACTCAGCCAGGAAATTGACCGTCCAGACAAAGGAATTCTGGACGGTTATCTGAAGAACTTTATCTACCCGGTTGCCACCCGAGAAGATTGGCTCGATCAGGTCCTGAACATCCGGGGGTTGGACGGCTCAAGCGCCATCGACGCCATGGACGATGACGTCTATGTCGCCGGGACGGCAAATACCCCGGAAATGCTCGAACGGTATCGAGCACAGGCAGCCAAAAAGCGATATCGAACAGAGCCCTGACCGCCTCAGGCAGGCAGGTTGCGGCGCTCAATGCCCAACCGACTGATCCACACCGATGCCACGATCACCGCGCCGCCGATGAACAGCCGCCCCAGTTCTTCGTGCTGATTCCAGATCAGCAGGTTGATCAGCAGCCCAACCGGTACGTGCAGGTTGTTCATGACTGCCAGGGTGCCGCCGTTGACCATGCACGCGCCTTTGTTCCACCAGTACATGCCCAGCGCCGTCGAACATAGCCCCAGAAACACCAGCACGCCCCACTGCAGCGGGGCGTCGGGCAAGTGCTGGGCGTTACCGAACAGCAGGAATGCGGGCAAGGCCACGATCAAGGCGCCGAGGTAGAAGTAACCGAAGCGCCGGTAGTGCGGCAGGTCGCTGGGGTGACGCGCCACCAGGTGTTTATAAAGCACCTGACCGGCGGCGTAGGTGAAGTTGGCCAGTTGCAACAACAGGAAACCGCCGAAAAAATCCCCGGTGATCCCGTCATAACGAATGACCCCGGCGCCCATCACTGCCACCAGTGCTGCAATCAATGCCCACGGGTTGAAGCGCCGGTTGAGGGCGTCTTCAATCAGGGTCACGTGCAGAGGCGTCAGGATGGTGAACAGCAGGACCTCCGGCACGGTCAGCACCCGGAAGCTCAGGTACAGGCAAACGTAGGTAATGCCAAACTGCAAGGCGCCGATCAGCAACATGCCACGCATGAAACGCGGTTCAACCTGGCGCCAGCGGGTCAGTGGAATGAACACCAGGCCAGCCAGCACCACACGGATCAGTACCGCAAAGTAACTGTCGACATGCCCTGCCAGATAAACGCCGATCAGGCTGAAGGAAAACGCCTGGATCAGCGTCACGATTAATAGATAGCCCATGGTTGCCCCTTATTGAATGGCGGCGACCTTAGCGGGTTGTGGATGAGGGTGTCCATGGCCGTTGATGCAAAGCCTGCTCCCACGAAAAGAAAAAGCCCGACGACCGCAAAGGGGGTCTGTCGGGCCGTGCACCCAGGAGCCAGGTGCCAAGGGAAAATCGGTGGCCTCAGGCAATCTCGCTCAGTTGGGCAATCGCCTGGTTCATGCCTTTCTTGAGGAACTCGCAGCCCATGTTCAGGCCTTCAGCATGAATGAAGGTCACGTCATGGATGCCGACGAAACCCAGTATCTGTCGCAGGTAGGGCTCCTGGTGGTCGAGCTTGCTACCGGTGTAGATCCCGCCGCGAGCGGTCAGCACCACAGCGCGCTTGTCGATCAACAGACCTTGCGGGCCGGTCTTGCAGTATTTGAAGGTCACCCCGGCGCGTACTACATGGTCGAACCAGGCCTTGAGCGTGCTGGGGATGGCGAAGTTGTACATGGGCGCGGCAATGACCAGCACATCGGCGGCCAGCAGTTCGTCGGTCAGGCCATTGGACAGCGCTAGCGCCGCCCGCTCCTCATCATTGCGCTGTTCACAGGGCTTGGTCCAGCCGCCCAGCAAACGGGCGTCCATGTGCGGCACCGGGTCGCTGCCCAGGTCGCGCACGGTGATTTGATCATCGGGGTGCACGCCACGCCATTGCTCAACGAACTGGCGGGTCAGCTGTCGCGACACCGAGTCCTGCTGCCGGGCGCTGCTTTCAATGATCAATACGCGGGCCATCGAGTGCTGTCTCCACCGAAGAATGTCTGGATTCGATGTACTGCAGCCTAGTCAGGATCGTATCGATTAAAAAGCGCAAAAACCTGCGCCTACCCATCTAATAAATTGTTTTATCAAAACCGGCGTTCTACTCTGTCGAAAGCCGGAAAGACGGGCAGCGCGTAATTATTTCGGGCTGCAGGTCAGCTGGATTCGCAGCTTGATGATGCTGCGACTGAACTTGGCCGAGACATCGGCGCTTTGTTTGGCCGCCACCGTCACCCGGCGTGTGCGAGGGGCTTCAGGCCCGTTGCGAAACACCACGGAGCATTGGGCGTCGACGCTGCCGTAGTTATTCAGGGTAATGGAGCCGATGTCGTAATCCGTGTCGTGGCTGGTGTAATCGATTTGCACGCCGGTGTAGTTCTTCTCGACGTCGATCGGATAAGCAAACGCCGTCAACGGCATCAGGGCCAGCAGCACACAACAGATTCTTTTCATTCGGCAATCTCCATGAAGGGATGCCAGCTTAGGTCAGAGAAACCAATGATGAAAGCGCCCCGCGTAACCCTGGATCAATGGCGAACCCTGCAGGCCGTGGTCGACCATGGCGGTTTTGCCCAGGCCGCAGAGATCCTGCACCGCTCGCAGTCCTCGGTGAGCTATACCGTGGCGCGGATGCAGGACCAACTGGGCGTGCCGTTGTTGCGCATCGATGGACGCAAGGCGGTACTGACCGAAGCCGGGGAGGTGTTGCTGCGGCGCTCGCGGCAACTGGTCAAGCAGGCCAGCCAGTTGGAAGACCTCGCCCACCACATGGAACAAGGCTGGGAAGCCGAAGTGCGGCTGGTGGTGGATGCGGCCTACCCCAATGCGCGACTGGTGCGGGCCTTGACCGCGTTCATGCCCCAGAGCCGTGGCTGCCGGGTTCGTCTGCGTGAAGAAGTGCTGTCCGGCGTCGAGGAAGTGCTGCTCGAAGGCGTGGCCGACCTGGCCATCAGCGGCTTCAGCATCCCCGGCTACCTGGGCAGTGAAATGAGTTCAGTGGAGTTCATTGCCGTCGCCCATCCCGAACACCCACTGCACCAGTTGCACCGCGAGTTGAATTTCCAGGACCTGGAAACCCAGTTGCAAGTGGTGATCCGCGACTCCGGCCGCCAACAGCCAAGGGACGTAGGCTGGCTGGGCGCCGAACAGCGCTGGACCGTCGGCAGCCTGGCCACCGCCTCCACCTTCGTCAGCAGCGGCCTGGGCTTCGCCTGGTTGCCGCGTCATCTGATCGAGCGCGAACTCAAGGAAGGCGTGCTCAAGATCTTGCCACTGGATAAAGGCGGCTCACGCAACCCGGTGTTCTATCTTTACTCCAGCAAAGACAAACCGCTGGGCCCGGCAACCCAGATTCTGATCGAACTGATCCGCACTTTCGACACCGCACCACTGGAGGCCGCCTTCGCGGCACCTCACCAAGCCTGACAGGGAATATGTCCATGGCCTTTTTTGAACATGATGGTTGTTCACTGCACTACGAAGAATACGGCCAGGGCGCGCCCTTGCTGTTAATGCACGGGCTGGGCTCAAGCTGCCAGGACTGGGAATACCAGATACCGGCACTGGCGGCGCATTACCGCGTCATCGTCATGGACATCCGCGGCCATGGCCGCTCCGACAAACCCCGGGAGCGCTACACCATCGCCGGCTTCAGCGCCGACGTGGAAGCCCTGATCGACCACTTGCAACTGGGGCCCGTGCATTTCGTCGGGCTGTCCATGGGCGGGATGATCGGTTTTCAGCTGGCGGTGGATCACCCGCACCTTTTAAAGAGCCTGTGCATCGTCAACAGCGGGCCGCAGGTCAAGATCCAGTCTGCCAGCGACGTCCTGCAATGGGCCAAGCGTTGGGGGCTGGGGCGCCTGCTGAGCATGGAAACCATCGGCAAGGGCCTGGGCCAGAACCTGTTCCCCAAGCCTGAGCAGGCCGACCTGCGGCGCAAGATCGCCGAGCGCTGGGGGCAGAATGACAAGCGTGCCTACCTGGCCAGTTTTGACGCCATCGTCGGCTGGGGCGTGCAGGAGCGGCTGGGGCGCATCACCTGCCCAACCCTGATCATCAGCGCCGACCGGGACTACACCCCGGTGGCCATCAAGCAAGCGTATGTCGAACTCATCCCCAACGCCCGACTGGTGGTGATCCACGACTCCAGGCACGCCACGCCGCTGGATAAACCCGACGAGTTCAATCGCGTGTTGCTGGAATTCATCGACCAAAGCGAAGTCATACCCACGCCCTGACGGGAATAATCCGCAGCCCTCGCCCGCCTCGGTACTGGGAAAAAAGCCCCAAACGTGCTTACCTTGCCACCTTGAATCACGCCACTGATTGCCGTGGCTGATCGCAGTCGAAACCACCACTCAGGATCAACTGACCTATGTTCAAACACATCGCCCTCGCCGCCTGCTCCGTGCTGTTCGCCGCCAACCTGATGGCAGCACAGCCTGCCGCGAAGCCGACCCATGTCGTGCTGGACACCAGCTTCGGCAAGATCGAGCTTGAACTGGAAGACCAGAAGGCACCGATCAGCACCAAGAACTTTCTGAGCTACGTGGACAGTGGTTTCTACACCAACACCATCTTTCACCGCGTGATCCCGGGCTTCATGGTCCAGGGCGGTGGGTTCACGGCGCAGATGCTGCAGAAACAGACCAAGGACCCGATCAAGAACGAAGCCGCCAACGGCCTGCATAACGTTCGCGGCACCATCGCCATGGCCCGTACGTCGGATGTGAACTCGGCCACCAGCCAGTTCTTCATCAACACCAACGACAACGCCATGCTCGATAACGGTGTGCGTGACTTCGGTTATGCCGTGTTCGGCAAGGTGGTCAACGGTATGGATGTCGTCACCCAGATCGTTAACGCACAAACCACAACCAAAGGCGGCATGCAAAACGTGCCAATCGACCCGATCCTGATCAAGTCGGCAAAACGCGTCGACTGATGGCAGGAATCGGACCGGGTGAAACCTGCATGAGCAAAGCGGGTTTCACCCGGTCTGATCAAGGGAGTTTTCAATCAGTAAGGAGAGCCCGCTTTATCGGTGGGCGTCAGAGCCAATGCTTTATCGTCGTTTTGAAAAACTGATCGACATCTTCCGCGACGCCCCCACTGCCGCTCCGCCCAATAAAGTCCTGTCGTTCTACGTCTACTACCTGCGCCAGGTCTGGCCAAGTTTTGTCGCGTTGCTGGTCGTCGGCCTGATTGGCGCCCTGATCGAAGTGGCGCTGTTCAGCTATCTGAGCCGCATCATCGACCTGGCCCAGGGCACCCCCAGCAAAGACTTCTTCAGTATCCACAGCAGCGAGCTGATCTGGATGGCCGTGGTCGCGCTGGTCTTCCGGCCGATTTTCGTTGGCCTGCACGATCTGCTGGTGCACCAGACCATCAGCCCCGGCATGACCAGCCTGATTCGCTGGCAGAATCACAGCTACGTGCTCAAGCAGAGCATCCACTTCTTCCAGAACGACTTCGCCGGCCGTATCGCCCAGCGCATCATGCAGACCGGCAACTCCTTGCGTGACTCGGCAGTACAGGCCGTGGATGCGTTGTGGCATGTATTGATCTATTCGATCAGCGCCCTGGTGCTGTTTGCCGAAGCCGACTGGCGCTTGATGATCCCGCTGATCACCTGGATCGTCGCGTACATTCTGGCCCTGTGCTACTTCGTCCCTCGGGTGAAGGAGCGCTCGGTGGTGTCCTCGGATGCGCGCTCCAAACTCATGGGCCGCATCGTCGATGGCTACACCAACATCACCACTCTCAAGCTGTTCGCCCACACCAACTTCGAGCAGCAATACGCCCGGGAAGCGATCAACGAGCAGACCGAAAAGGCGCAACTGGCCGGGCGTGTCGTGACCTCGATGGACACCGTGATCACCACCATGAACGGCGTGCTGATCGTCGGCACCACGGGCCTGGCGCTCTGGCTGTGGACCCAGTCGCTGATTTCCGTGGGCGCCATCGCCCTGGCGACGGGTCTGGCGATCCGTATCGTCAACATGTCCGGCTGGATCATGTGGGTGGTCAACGGCATCTTCGAAAACATCGGTATGGTCCAGGACGGCCTGGAAAGCATTTCCCAACCGGTCAGCGTCACCGACCGCGAACCCGCGCCAAAGCTGGCGGTGGAACGTGGCGGCGTGAAGTTCGAGCACGTTGATTTCCATTACGGCAAGGGCAACGGGATCATCCATGGCCTGAACCTGAACATTCAGCCAGGGGAAAAGATCGGCTTGATCGGGCCGTCGGGCGCGGGTAAATCGACCCTGGTCAACCTGCTGCTGCGCATGTACGACGTGCAGGGCGGGAGGATCGTGATCGATGGTCAGGATATTTCCCATGTCGCCCAGGAAAGCCTGCGCGAACGGATTGGCATGATCACGCAGGACACCTCGCTGCTGCACCGCTCGATCCGCGACAACCTGCTGTATGGCCGACCTGACGCCACTGATGAACAGCTGTGGGAAGCGGTGCACAAGGCCCGCGCCGATGAGTTCATCCCGCTGTTGTCGGACGCTGAAGGCCGTACCGGTTTCGATGCCCACGTAGGTGAGCGCGGCGTGAAGTTGTCCGGCGGCCAGCGCCAGCGTATCGCTATCGCCCGGGTGCTGCTCAAGGACGCGCCGATCCTGATCATGGACGAGGCCACCTCGGCGCTGGACTCGGAAGTCGAGGCAGCGATTCAAGAAAGCCTGGAAACCCTGATGCAAGGCAAAACCGTGATTGCCATCGCCCACCGCCTCTCGACCATCGCCCGCATGGACCGCCTTGTGGTGCTGGAGCAAGGCAGAATCGCTGAAAGCGGCACCCATGCCGAGTTGCTGGCCCATAAAGGCCTGTATGCAAGGCTCTGGGCGCACCAGACCGGCGGGTTTGTGGGGATTGATTGAACCCAGGGTCAGTTGCATTTTGTAGGAGTGGCCGGAGTGGCGTCCCAACTTGCCTGCGATTGCGGTACATCAGTCACCTGCGATGTTTCAGGACTGACGCCTTCGCGGGCAAGCCTCGCTCCAACAGGCCCTGTGTCCTGCTGCAGATATCGGCCTGGGCACAAAACTCCTGTGGGAGTGAGCTTGCTCGCGAAAGTGGGGTATCAGTCACCTGCGATGTTTCAGGGCTGATGCCTTCGCGGGCAAGCCTCACTCCAACAGGTCCTGTGTCCTGCTGCAGATATCGGCCTGGGCACAACCCCCCGTGGGAGCGAGCTTGCTCGCGAAAGCGGTATGTCAGTCACTTGCAATGTTTCAGGACTGACGCCTTCGCGGGCAAGCCTCGCTCCAACAGGTCCTGTGTCCTGCCGCAG
>Ga0105859_1000007_pt1 | contig 123025 bp, 117 predicted proteins | sample OrgsoiDNA_201063_FD_89684 | JGI IMG/M metagenome (GOLD analysis project Ga0105859, IMG submission 89684) | Permafrost soil microbial communities from the Arctic, to analyse light accelerated degradation of dissolved organic matter (DOM) -... | ecosystem: Environmental > Terrestrial > Soil >...
AGGTACTGGTCATGCTGGCTCGAAAACTCGCCCGGGTGGCCTTCGCCCTGATGAAAAATCAGAGCGAATATCAAACCAAAGGGCGGGTTATGGCTTGATTACAACCATAGAATCTCCCACAGGAAGTCATCGTCCACCTGTGTGCGAGCTTGCTCGCGAAGGCGTCGGACCTGCCAATGCAGATTCACCCAACCTGCGGCGAAGCCCGCGCCACCAGTGCCTCCACATCCACGCCTCTCGGCAACGCGCCATATACCCGGCCACCGCCCACAAGACGCCCGGCAATGAACCCGTCACTGACACTGGAATTACCCGCCTCCAGTAGCAACTTGGCCTGCAGACCCACGGCGATATTTTCGGTCAACTGACGGGCGCGGTATTGAATGTCACTGGTGTCCTTGAAGTCGGTTTTCAAACGCTGAATGTGCGCGGCCAGATGCTTGTCACCGTGGCCATCCCCCAGCTCTTCGAACAGGGCATCCAGTACGCCCGGCTCCTTGGACAACGCCCGCAGCACGTCCAGGCATTGCACGTTACCCGAGCCTTCCCAGGTTGAGTTGACCGGCGCTTCGCGGTACAGGCGCGGCAGGATGCTGTCCTCCACGTAACCGGCGCCGCCCATGCATTCCGCTGCTTCATTGATCATCGCGGGGGCGCGTTTGCAGATCCAGTACTTGCCCACGGCAGTGACCAGCCGAGCGAAATGAGCCTCATGGCTATCACCCTGTTTGTCCAGCGCCTGCCCCATGCGCAGGCTCAAGGCCAGGGCCGCTTCGCTTTCCAGCGCCAGGTCGGCCAGCACGTTTTGCATCAGGGGCTGCTCGCTGAGCACGCGGCCACCGACAGTGCGGTGCGCACAATGATGCGCCGCCTGGGTCAGCGCCTGTCGCATCAGGGCGCTGGAGCCGATCATGCAATCGAAACGGGTCATGGCGACCATCTGGATAATGGTCGGCACGCCTCGTCCTTCTTCACCGACCATCCATGCCAGCGCACCACGGAACTCCACTTCGCTGGAGGCATTGGAGCCGTTGCCCAGTTTGTCTTTCAGACGCTGGATATAGAACTGATTGCGGCTGTCATCGGGGCGATGGCGCGGTAACAGGAAGCAGGTCAGGCCCTTCTCGGTCTGCGCCAGGGTCAGGAAGGCATCGCACATCGGCGCCGAGCAAAACCACTTGTGCCCGACCAGTTCATAGGCCTGGCCCGGTCCGCCTTGACCCACCGGATACGCCCTCGTGGTATTGGCCCGCACATCGGTGCCGCCCTGCTTCTCGGTCATCGCCATGCCAATGGTCGCCCCAGCCTTGTGGGCGATGCTGACGTTGCGCGGGTCGTATTGGGTGGCAAGGATCTTCGGCAGCCAGACGTCTGCCAGTTCCGGCTGCAACTTCAACGCAGGGACACTGGCAAAGGTCATGGTCAACGGACAGGTGCTGCCCGCATCGGCCTGACCGTGCAAATAGGTCATGGACGCACGGGCCACATGCGCCCCCGGTTGGGGATCAGTCCACGGCAGTGACGGCAAACCATGCTCTATCGCCGTGCGCATCAGCTCGTGATACGCCGGGTGAAATTCCACCAGATCGATGCGGTGCCCGTAGCGGTCATGGCTGGCGAACACCGGGCGATTCTGTTCGGCCAGAAACCCCGCAGCCATTAACGGGCCACCCGCCAGCGCGCCATAGGTGTCGATACGCGATTGCGCCCAGCCCGCGCCAAATCGCCTGGACCACTCTTGCAACGGCAGATCGATGCGGTAGAGGTTGACGCCATCCAGCGACGGCGGCTGGTTGGTCACCTCATGGGTTTCGGCGAACTGATGCAGGTTCATGGATGTTCTCCTGTCGGGTGCGCAGTGCATGGAAGCAATGCGAACCAGTGAAGCACAGCCCTGACGAGCATAAAAAGTGGCATATACGCCGACATAGCGGCGCTTTCACCTTGGCTGACGGGCAAGCATCACTTACCTGAACGCACCGGCATGACAGGCATGGGTCGCCCCGTGGGTACGTCGGCGAGGCCCATTTGTATGTTCAGGGCAAAACAACTCCCCTGCCCCGGCACCGATCGGTGGCTCAAACGGCCGCCGAGCAATTCGATCATCTGCCGGCAGATCGCCAGGCCAATGCCCAGGCCGCCGTATTCGCGGGTCATGGAGCCATCGACCTGGAAAAAACGCTGATAGAGCGTGGCTTCGTCCAGGCGCTGGAAGCCGATGCCGCTGTCCAGCACTTCAATCAGCAGCTGTACGTTCTGCAGGTCTTGCACCACGCCTGTGACCCGTAACGTGATGGCGCCGGTCTTGGTGAACTTGATGGCGTTATCCAGCAAACATTCGACACATTGCTGCAACTTGCCAGCATCCCCGTACAGGTCGTCCCGCAGGTGTTTGTCCAGATCCAGATTGAACTCCAGACCTTTGGCAAAGGCCCGTTCCCCGAAACTGCAGCGCAGTTGCGCAAACAGACGACGCAGGCTGAAGGGTGCGCATTCGGGACGAAGTTTGCCCGCCTGTAATTCGGTCAGGGTCAGAATGCCGTCGACGATGCCCATCATGTCCTGGGCAGAACTGGCGGCCGTCTGCTGGTACAGGCCCAGCTCGTTGTCCATTTTCACGGTGCGCATCAATTCCAGCGAGCCGATGATCCCGTTCATGGGCGTGCGCAGCTCATGGGTGAGGGTCGCGAGGAATTCGTCTTTCAGGCGATTGCTGATTTCCAGCTGGCGGTTCATACGCTCCAGGTTTTGCCCTGCTTCATAGAGGGTCTGCGCCTGCTCCATGCGGGCTGCGTTGATACGGTCAGCCAGCGCCAGTGACAGCAGCGCAACCTCCAGCACCGAGCCCAGCTGGCTGGAGTACATGGTGAAGAAGGTGTTCGGCAAATAGCCCATCAACATGAAGGTATTGATCAGCCCGCCCACCAGGAATGCGGTCCAGGCAATGATGAAGTACCGCGCCGCCCGCAACCCTTTGCACCAGGCCGTTACACCGGTGGTAAACAGCACCACGGTAAACGCCAGCACCAACCCGGTCGCCAGGCGCAAGGCAATGCCGTAGTCCACCGTGACCGACAGCACCATCACCGATACTGCACCCGCTATCAACAGCAACAGCAGCCGGTCCAGCCAGCGAACCAGGGTGGCCGTGTGCAGGAACAGACGTGAGAACTGACAGGCGAACAATATCGAGGCGCCAACGAAGAAGGTGGTCGAAGCGTTGGCCCACCAAGGGTTGTCAGGCCATATGAACTCGATGCCTGCACCGTTGACCGACACCTGATACAAACCGAATGAAGCGATGTACAGGATGTAATACAGGTAACTGACGTCGCGCACGCTCAGGTAGATGAACAGGTTGTAGAACAGCATCCCCAGCAGCACGCCGTAGATCAGCCCGAACACATAGATCCGTGCGGGCTGTGCTTCAAGATAGGCGTGACTGGACCACAGGTTCAGCGGCGCCTGGATCGAGCCATGGCTGGCGACGCGCAAGTAAAACGTCTTCAACTGGTCAGGAGGCAAGTTGAGCTCGAACAGAAAGTTGTTCTGTTTGATCTGGCGGCTGGAGAACGGCAGCATGTCGCCCGTTTGCCAGGCCAGCCGTGGGACACCGGCCTCATCTGGCGCATAAAGATCGACATGATCCATGGGCGGATACGCCAGCTCCAGCAACCAGTCGGCGTGGGCGGCGGGGTTTCTGGGGCGATACCGCAGGTCTACTTTCAGCCAGAAGGCCGAGCGTGAAAAGCCGGCATTCAGCGTCCCGGTGTCGAGCCGACGAAACAGACCCGACTGTGACGCGCTGCTGACCTCTTCGATGGTCGCATTGCCACTGGGGTCTTCCAGAACCTGCACTGATCGGCCCAACGTCAGGGTGCGGGTGTTCTCGTCGAAGTCCACGGCGCAGGCCAGAAGCGGCAACCAGGTGAGCAACAATATCAGCACAAAGCGCATACAGCCCCAGCTGTGGCCTGTCTGGTCGCGTCGCAAAAGCCTCCATTCTCTTTGAGCCGACGTCAGCCTGCAGATCCGTTATAGATATGGAATTACTGTAGTTGATAAACCGGTTATTCCAGTAACCGAACAGCTTCTGTGACGGCGGGCCGATCCTGCCACCAAAGCCATGACGTCATCCTGTACAGACAAGCGAGTGGCCTGAGAATAGCTGCTTATGGCTATAAGACACCATCTCTTTCATGAGAGGTTCACTTCATGAACGATGCCGCCGGAAGCGCATGGACTTAAACGTTTCACTCAACACCAACGACTCGACGTACGGATAAAAAAATCCGGAAGCGGTCAGAGGCCTTGGAAAATGTTTAGTGGTAAGCTCGCGCACCATGAATATCTATAGCTCCCGCCCTGTTGTCCTCTGTCTCTCCGGTCACGACCCAAGTGGTGGTGCCGGGTTGCAGGCAGATATCGAAGCCCTGCTCGCTCAGGGATGTCACGCTGCCCCTGCGGTTACCGCCCTCACCGTGCAGGACACCGTCAACGTCCGCGATTTTCGTGTGCTGGATCGGGAGTGGGTATTGGCGCAAGCCAACGCCGTGCTGAACGACTCGACCGTGGCCGCCGTGAAGCTGGGGATGCTCGGCTCGCTGGAGATGGTCGACACGGTAGTCGAGCTGTTGCAGGCGCACCCGCATTTGCCCATGGTCTGTGACCCGGTGCTGCGTGCTGGTGGCGGCGGTCGGCTGGGCAAGGACGAAGTTGGCTACGCCATGCGCGAACGCCTGTTGCCCCTGGCAACCATCGCCACGCCGAACCTGCCGGAAGCCCGCATCCTTGCCGAACTGCCCGAAGGCACGGCTGACGAATGTGCGGAGAAACTGCTGCCGTTCTGCGAGCACCTGTTGATTACCGGCGGCCACGGCGATGAGCGTGAAGTCCACAATCGCCTGTACCTGCGCAATGGCCAATCCCGCACCTTTACCTGCCAGCGACTGCCGGGCAGCTATCACGGCTCGGGCTGCACCCTGGCCAGTGCGCTGGCCGGAAGACTGGCCCACGGCCAGGAACTGATCAGCGCTGTGCAGTCGGCGCTGGACTACACTTGGCGTACCTTGCGCGACGCCGAACAACTGGGCAAAGGCCAGTTCGTGCCACGCCGTCTGCCGCTGGATTTCTGCTCCTGATGTTATTGCTTGCCGCACCCATGAGGCCCATTCGATGAAACTACGTGGCCTGTACGCCATCACTGACAGCAAACTGTTGGCAGGCAAGTTTCTCTCTTACGTCGAGGCCGCTCTTGAGGGCGGCGTCACCCTTCTGCAGTACCGCGACAAACAGCACGACGATGAGTCCCGGCGCCTGCGCGAAGCCGAAACCCTGTTGCGGTTGTGCGAGCGCTACAACACGCAGTTGATCATCAATGACGATGCCGAGCTGGCTGCTCGCCTGGGTGTGGGTGTCCACTTGGGGCAAAGCGACGGCTCACTGCCTGCCGCCCGGGCCTTGCTGCGACACAAGGCCATTATCGGCGCGACCTGCCACGGCAAGCTGGAACTGGCCGAACAGGCCAAGGCTGATGGCGCGACCTACGTCGCTTTCGGACGTTTCTTTGCCTCCAGCACCAAGCCAGACGCTGCCCCCGCCAGCCTGGACCTGCTCGAGCAGGCCCGAGCGCGCATCCACCTGCCCATTGCCGTGATTGGCGGGATTACCCTGGAAAACGCCGCGCCGCTGGTGGCCCACGGCGCTGACTTGCTGGCGGTTGTGCATGGTTTGTTCGGAGCTGAAAACACTGCGGAAGTGACGCGCAGGGCCAAGGCGTTTAACGCACTGTTCAAGACCGCGCATTAAAGAAAACCCGCAGGGAATTCGGGTGCCTTGGCTGACACGACGCCTCAAAACAACTGCGGCATGATCGCCGCGCTTTCCACCGCCAACAAGGCGCGTTTGCGGTCCAGGCCGCCGGCGTAACCGGTCAGGTCGCCTGAGCCGCCAATCACCCGGTGGCAAGGCACGATAATCGATATCGGATTGCGCCCGTTGGCCGTTCCCACCGCCCGCGAGTGCCCGCCGCTCAATCCCATGTTTTTCGCCATGTTGCCGTAGGACACCACCTCGCCGTACGGAATGCGCGATAGCTCTTCCCAGACTCGCACCTGAAACGCCGTACCATTCAAGCGCAACGGCAGATCGAAGACCCGACGCTCACCGGCGAAAAATTCACGCAGTTGCTCCCGGGCCTGAGCGATGACACGCGGGACATCCTCGTGTTGCTCGCCAATGAGTTGCAGTGACGGGAAATACTTCTGATCGACGAAGAAAACACCGGTCAAGGCATCGTCGTCGGCCCGCAGCGCGATGCTGCCCAGGGGGCTTGAAAGCAGATAGCCCAGAGTCATCATTGTTTTGCCTCCTCGTGTTGGCGCCAGACATGCACGGTGGCGTAAGCGCGCCAGGGCGCCCACTGACTGGCATGAGCATTGAGTTGCGCGGCCGTCGCGAAACCGAGTTTCTTCTTTAATACTGCGTCACCCTCGGGAAAGGCATTCGGCCAGCCCAGGGCACGCATGGCTATGTATTGCACCGTCCACTCACCGATACCGCGCACATGGCGCAAAGCGTTCAAGGTGGCCTCCAGCGGTACCAGCGGCTCCAGAATGATTCGCCCGCTGGCCACCTCCTGCGCCACGGCGAGGATGGCTTCGGCGCGGATCCGGATCAGCCCCGTGGTAATCACCTCCTCCAGCGGCGCTGACGCCAGGGCGGCAGCGGACGGGAACGTCGTGTGCAGGTCAAACGGGGCGCTGTCTACCGGCGTGCCGAAACGCTCGGCGAGCCGACTCAGTACTACCCGTGCATTCGCCACAGAAATCTGCTGCCCGACAATGGCGCGTACCGCGATCTCAAAACCGTCGAATGCGCCAGGCACCCGCATTCCCGGCAGGTCCGCAGCCAGTTCGCCCAGGTGCAGGTCAATCAGGTCAGGTCGGCAGTCCGTATCGAAAATACGCCGGACACGGCCCAGCACCTGGGCGATGCCGGTCTGTAGCGAAGCAGAAATCGTCACCACCAGGGCATGGCGCAACGGCGCGTGGGTCACGCTGATCCAGCCGCTCAACCGACGCCCGGCCTGTTCGATCGACACGGTGCGGGCATACACATCCTCACCCACATGCTCGACGCCCTTGATCGCGCGATGGGCCAGGAAATCCAGCACCCCTTGCCAGGAAAACGGTGGCCGGTAGCCCAACTCGAATCGCAAGACGTCCGGTGCCGAAACGGACTTCCTCAAGCGCATGGGGTTAAGTCCATAACGGCTCTGAAACACGTCATTGAAGCGCCGGACACTGCCAAAGCCCGAGGCCAGTGCCAGGTCAGCCATCGGCATGTTGGTATCGGTCAGCAGGCGCTTGGCGATCAACAACCTTTGCGTCTGCGTGTACTCGACCATGGTCACGCCGAACTCCGCTTCGAAGATGCGCCGCAGGTGACGATCCGTGACGCCCACCCGCTCGGCGAGCGCCACCAGGCTTTTGCCATTGAGAAAACCCTCCTCGATCAGGCGCGCTGCGGCACGGGCCAGGCGACTGGACAGGTCGAGCACACCATTGCCCGGCGCCAGTTCCGGTCGGCAGCGCAGGCAAGGCCGAAAACCCGCATGCTCCGCCGCCGCTGCGCTGGTGTAGAAGCTGCAGTTTTTGGCCATGGGCGCGCGCACCGGACACACAGGCCGGCAGTAAATACCGGTCGAGGACACACCCATGTAGAACCAGCCATCGAAGCGCCGATCATGGGCAAGGAACGCGGCATAGCAAACTGCCGGGTCGAGGACTGAGGGATAGAAAGTGTTCATGGGTCGGACTTTAATCCAGCCCCGGGCAAAAGTCTGGCTGGATTCGGACATGTGCATTTCAGCAGACGGGCTGAGCCCATTCCCCCGAGCAGGCGGGTATACTGCCCCGCCTGTGTCCTCAGGACAATCATCTACAGAGAGCCGTGAGTCCCGCCAGGACTTTCTGCTCACAAGCAGAGACCCATCATGTCCCGTTCTGAAACCCTGTTCGCCAACGCCCAAAAACACATCCCCGGTGGTGTCAACTCGCCAGTTCGCGCTTTCAAGAGCGTCGGCGGCACCCCGCTGTTTTTCAAACACGCCGTTGGCGCGTACGTGACCGATGAAGACGACAAGCGCTATGTCGATTACGTCGGCTCCTGGGGCCCGATGATCCTGGGTCACAGCCACCCGGAAGTCCTGGACGCAGTGCGCAATCAGCTGGAACACGGTCTGTCCTACGGCGCGCCGACGGCCATGGAAACCGAGATGGCCGATCTGGTCTGCTCCATCGTGCCGTCGATGGAAATGGTGCGCATGGTCAGCTCCGGCACCGAAGCCACCATGAGCGCGATTCGTCTGGCCCGTGGTTTCACTGGCCGCGACAGCATCATCAAGTTCGAAGGCTGCTACCACGGTCACTCCGACAGCCTGCTGGTCAAAGCCGGTTCCGGCGCTCTGACCCTGGGTGTGCCGAGTTCGCCAGGCGTACCCGCCGCATTCGCTAAACACACGCTGACTGTACCGTTCAACGACCTTGAAGCCGTTGCTCAACTGCTCGCCGAAGTGGGCCAGGAAGTAGCGTGCATCATCGTCGAGCCAGTGGCGGGCAACATGAACTGCGTGCCGCCAGCACCGGGCTACCTGCAGGGCCTGCGTTCGTTGTGCGACGAGCATGGCGTGGTGTTGATCTTCGACGAGGTGATGACCGGTTTTCGCGTCGCACTCGGCGGCGCCCAGGCCTACTACGGCGTCACGCCAGACCTGAGCACCTTCGGCAAGATCATCGGCGGCGGCATGCCGGTGGGCTGCTTCGGCGGCAAACGCGAAATCATGTCGCACATCGCACCGCTGGGCCCTGTGTATCAGGCGGGCACGCTGTCCGGTAACCCGCTGGCAATGGCCGCTGGCCTGACCACGTTGCGCCTGATCAGCCGTCCGGGCTTTCACGATGAACTGAGCGACTTCACCCGCCGCCTGCTCGAAGGCCTGCAACAACGCGCCGATGCAGCGGGCATCCCGTTCGTGACCACCCAGGCGGGCGGCATGTTCGGCCTGTATTTCAGCGACGCCAAGGAAATCGTCACGTTCAACGACGTGATGACCAGTGACGCCGATCGCTTCAAGCGCTTCTTCCATTTGATGCTCGAAGGCGGCGTGTACCTGGCGCCAAGCGCGTTCGAAGCCGGCTTCACCTCCATCGCCCATGGCGAGACCGAGCTGAAGCTGACCCTGGATGCGGCAGAAAAGGCGTTTGCAGCGCTCAAGGCCTGACAATAGCGGGCTTGCTCGTGATTGCGGTGTGTCAGGACTGACGCCATCGCGAGCAAGCTCGGCTCCCACAGGAGATCGCACTCCTACAACGTAGAATCGCCCGCACAGGCGCCGGATATTTATCTACAATGAGTCCGCACCAGGCAAAAAAAGCATTTTCTCCCGCAAATTCAGGCATTTCAGGCCCGTGCAGCAGAAAATCCGTAAAGACTTTGTAAGGTTGGCTCCGCTTATTTCATAATGCGCAGCCAGCACATTCCGCTGGACGGGTACGCCCGCACCTTTTTCAGAGGTAAGTCGATTCCCATGAACCGCACCGGCCGCACCCTTGCATTGGGCTGCCTGTTGCTTCTTCATCCCCTGCTGGCGAATGCAGGCGGCAACTCGTTGTTAATCCCAGCGGTGGGTCGTTGCACCCTCAATACCCAGCCAGACAACCTGCCAACAGCGCTTGCCGCTTGCCAGCAGGCCGCGCAATCCGGGGATGCACAAGCACAATACGAGTTGGGCGAGTTTTATTACGACGGCAAACATGCACCTCGTGACTTGACCCAGGCCCTCAACTATTTCGAGCAGGCATCGCTGCAGGGTCACGCGCAGGCGCAGTATCAGTTGGGGTTGATGTTCTTCCGGGGCGAAGGCGTGCAGGCCAATAACATTCAGGCCTACATCGTGCTGAAGATGGCGGCGGTCAATGGTTCGGAAGACGCGCTGGACACCGCCGATGGAGTGGCCGCGCAAATGAAACGCGACGAGCTGGAAGTCGCGACCCAGGTACTGGGACAGATTTTCCGCAATTACCTGCTGGAGCTGCAGACGGCCGAAGGTCGTACGCCATTCGCTCCACTGCCCTGAGTCAACCCCTCAAGCCTGTTACTTGTCCGGCATCGGCATAGGGAACGGCATCACGTTGCTGGTGCCACGGGCCTCACTGATCTTGGGCGTACCCATGCGCTCGACTTCGTCGATACGCACGATCGAATGCATCGGCACGAAACTGCGCACCACACCTTCGAATTGCGCCTTGAGCTTTTCTTCGCTTGGATCGACCACGACTGTCGTGCGCTCGCCGAAGACGAATTCTTCAACTTCCAGAAATCCCCACAGATCGCTTTGATAGATCTGTTTGGCGTACATCTCGAACACCTGTCCCTGGTTGAGGAAAATCACCTTGTAGATTGGAGCTTCGCGTTTGGTCATAACGGGCGGGTAACGATCGGGGATATAAAGAGGGCGCGAACTATAGCATGTCCGTTCAACAGGGAATGCTAGGAACCCGAGACCCTCGCCACTATAATGCGCGGTTCTTCGAACCACCTGATGATCACGCATGGCCAAGAAGCTTTATATCGAAACCCACGGTTGCCAGATGAACGAGTACGACAGCTCGCGCATGGTCGATCTGCTGGGCGAACATCAAGCCCTGGAAGTCACTGCTCGCGCAGAAGATGCCGACGTCATCCTGCTCAACACCTGCTCGATTCGCGAGCGCGCCCAGGACCGGGTCTACTCCCAGCTCGGCCGCTGGCGCGAACTCAAGCTGGCCAACCCGGAAATGGTTATCGCCGTTGGCGGTTGCGTGGCCAGCCAGGAAGGCGCTGCCATTCGTGATCGCGCGCCCTATGTGGACGTGGTGTTCGGCCCGCAAACCCTGCACCGCCTGCCGGAAATGATCGACGCCGCACGCATCACGCGCCTGCCGCAGGTCGACGTCTCGTTCCCGGAGATCGAAAAATTCGACCACCTGCCCGAGCCTCGCGTCGATGGACCAAGTGCCTACGTCTCGGTGATGGAAGGCTGCAGCAAGTACTGCACGTTCTGCGTGGTGCCTTACACCCGTGGCGAAGAAGTCAGCCGCCCGTTCGACGACGTGGTGACCGAAGTCATTCACCTGGCCGAAAACGGCGTGCGAGAAGTGACGCTGCTGGGCCAGAACGTCAACGGCTATCGCGGCCTCACCCACGACGGTCGCCTGGCTGACCTGGCGGAACTGATCCGCGTGGTGGCGACGGTCGACGGCATTGACCGCATCCGCTACACCACGTCGCACCCGCTGGAGTTCTCCGACAGCCTGATCCTGGCCCACGCCGAAGTGCCGGAACTGGTCAAACACCTGCATTTGCCGGTGCAGTCGGGCTCCGACCGGATCCTGGCGGCCATGAAGCGCAATCACACAACGCTTGAGTACAAGTCCAAGCTGCGCAAGCTCAAGGCGGCCGTACCGGGCATCAGCATCAGTTCGGACTTCATCGTCGGCTTCCCGGGCGAAACCGAGAAAGACTTCGACAACACCATGAAACTGATCGAAGACGTGGGTTTCGACTTCTCGTTTTCGTTCGTCTACAGCCCGCGCCCCGGAACCCCTGCGGCGGATTTGCAGGACGACACCCCTGAGGCCCTGAAGAAAGAGCGTCTGGCGGCACTGCAACACCGCCTGAACCAGCAGGGTTTCGAAATCAGCCGGCAAATGGTGGGCAGTACCCAGCGCATCCTGGTGACCGACTACTCGAAGAAAGACCCTGGCGAATTGCAGGGCCGCACCGAGAACAACCGCATCGTCAACTTCCGCTGCGACAACCCCAGGCTGATCGGGCAATTCGCCGACGTGCACATCGACGATGCGCAGCCGCACTCGCTGCGCGGCTCGTTGCTGCAATAGGCACGTTAAATATGGGAACTGTTGGAGCGAGGCTTGCCCGCGAAGGTATTAGTTCAGACCGGGATATTTTTACTGGCTGCACGGGCCTCTTCGCGGGCAAGCCTCGCGCCAACAATCGAAATGCCAGCACCTTTAACACGTGAAGGCTTTCACACACCGATTTACGGGGTTATCCTTCATTTCATCTTAATTGCCGTAGGGCGGCTAAAAACGACCTTGAACGCACCCATAGAACCACATCGCTTCACCCTCGAACCTTTTGAGGCCCATCGTTTCGCGAATCTTTGCGGGCTGCTCGACGAGCATCTGCGCTTGGTCGAACAACGCCTGAACATCGAAATCCGTAACCGCGGAAATCAGTTCGAGCTGATTGGCGAACCCAAAAACACCACTTCGGCTGAAAACCTTCTGCGCCGCCTGTACCGGGAAACCAAAGGTACGGAGCTGACGCCAGACATGGTTCACCTGTTCCTGCAGGAATCGGGCGTCGAAGAACTGGATAACCACCCTGCTGCAGAAGTTGGCGTGGCCCTGCGTACCAAGAAAGGCATGATTCGCCCCCGTGGCTTGAATCAGCAGCGGTACGTGAAGGAAATCCTGGCCAACGACATCAACTTCGGCATCGGCCCTGCGGGCACCGGCAAGACCTATCTTGCAGTGGCCTGCGCGGTGGACGCCCTGGAGCGTGAGCAGATCAGGCGCATCCTGTTGGTGCGTCCGGCGGTCGAAGCGGGTGAAAAACTCGGTTTCCTGCCCGGCGATCTGGCACAGAAGATCGACCCGTACCTGCGCCCGCTGTATGACGCCTTGTACGAAATGCTCGGCTTCGAATACGTCGCCAAGCTGATCGAGCGCCAGGTCATCGAAGTTGCGCCCCTGGCCTACATGCGCGGCCGGACCCTTAATAACAGCTTCATCATTCTCGACGAGAGTCAGAACACCACCGTCGAGCAGATGAAAATGTTCCTGACCCGTATCGGCTTCGGCTCTACCGCCGTGATCACCGGTGACATCACCCAGGTCGACCTGCCCAAGGGCACGAAATCGGGGCTGAACCATGTCATCGAGGTGTTGAAAGACGTGCCGGGCATCAGCTTTACGCACTTCAAGCCCAAGGATGTGGTTCGCCACCCACTGGTGCAGCGAATTGTCGAAGCCTATGAACGCTACGAAAACCGCGACGACGACGAAGCAGTCGCCCGTTTCAGCTCCCGCAGGGATACCCGCAGCGATGCTTGAGCTGGACCTGCAACTTGCCAGTCAAGCACCAGCCCCCAGCGAAGCCCAGTTCCGCCTCTGGTGTGAAATGGGCTTGCGCCAGCGCAGTGCCGACTCCGAACTGACGATCCGGCTGGTCGACGAAACGGAAGGCCGTGAACTCAATCACACCTGGCGGCACAAGGACTACGCGACCAACGTGTTGTCCTTTCCTGCCGACGTGCCCGACGAAATGCTCGACATTCCGCTGCTGGGCGACCTGGTGATCTGTGTGCCCGTGGTTGCCCGCGAAGCGAGCGAACAGGGCAAGGCACTCGACGCACACTGGGCACACCTGGTTATCCATGGCTGTTTGCATTTGCTCGGCTACGATCATATCGATGACGAAGAAGCCGAGGAAATGGAAGCGCTGGAACGAACGTTGCTTGCCGAATTGGGCTACCCCGATCCTTATGCAGACGACGAAACCGCTGACCATCCACATTCAGAAGCACCAAGAAGGGACCACGAGTAAGGGCTATGAGCGAAGACCGATCGAGCAACGGGCAAAAGTCATGGCTGGGTAAACTGACCCAGGCTTTTGCCCACGAGCCGAAAAACCGCCAGGAGCTGCTTGAGCTGCTGCGCGAAGCCCACCAAAACAAGCTGCTGGACAGCGAAGCGCTGGCCATCGTCGAAGGCGCCATTCAAGTGGCTGACCTGCAAGTGCGTGACATCATGGTCCCGCGCTCGCAGATGATCAGCATCAAGGCGACCCAGACACCCCGCGAATTCCTTCCCGCCGTCATCGACGCCGCGCACTCGCGCTACCCGGTGATCGGCGAAAGCCACGACGACGTGCTCGGCGTGCTGCTGGCCAAGGACCTGCTGCCACTGATCCTCAAGGAAAACGGCGAAAGCGAGAGCATTCGCAACCTGCTGCGACCGGCGACATTCGTCCCGGAGTCCAAGCGGTTGAACGTGCTGTTGCGTGAGTTCCGCGCCAACCACAACCACATGGCCATCGTCATCGACGAATACGGCGGCGTGGCGGGTCTGGTGACCATCGAGGACGTACTGGAACAGATCGTCGGCGATATCGAGGACGAACACGACGTCGAGGAAGACAGCTACATCAAACCGCTGCCCAGCGGCGACTTCCTGGTCAAGGCACTGACCCCGATCGACAGTTTCAACGAGTTCTTCGACAGCGAGTTCTCCGACGACGAGTTCGACACGGTGGGCGGTCTGGTGATGAATGCGTTCGGGCACCTGCCAAAACGTAATGAAATCACCGAAATCGGTGCGTATCGTTTCCGCATTCTCAATGCAGATAGCCGTCGCATTCATCTGCTGCGTTTGAGTCCAATCTCCCGCTCTTGAGCATTATCGTTTTCTAAGGAATATCCATGCGCTGGATCACCCGCCCCGGCTGGCCCGGTAACCTGCTGGCTGCGGTGGCCGGCGCGCTCACCACGCTGGCGTTGGCGCCTTTCGACATCTGGCCGCTGGCGCTGGTGTCGCTGGTGGTTCTATACCTTGGCCTGCGCGACCTGAAACCTCGCCAGGCATTGGCTCGCGGCTGGTTCTACGGCGTCGGCATCTACGGCGGCGGCACCAGCTGGATCTACGTCAGCATCCACAACTTCGGTGGCGCATCCATCCTGCTGGCCGGCTTCCTGATGGTGCTGTTCGTCTTCGCCGTGGCCTGGTTCTTCGCCCTGCCCGCATGGCTCTGGGCCCGCTGGATCCGGCGCAATGAAGCGCCTCTGGCCGACGCCCTCGCCTTCGCTGCGCTGTGGTTTGCCCTGGAAATGTTCCGCGGCTGGTTCCTGACCGGTTTCCCGTGGCTGTATGCCGGTTACAGCCAGCTCGACGGCCCGCTGGCAGGGCTCGCACCACTGGGCGGTGTATGGCTGATTTCCTTTGCCCTGGCCCTGACTGCCGCACTGCTGTGCAACCTGCCCCGCTTGCGCATGCACAAGAAATTCTTCGCCATTGGCGTAGTGCTATTGCTGGCTCCTTGGGCTGCAGGCCTGTCGCTTAAAGGTCATGCCTGGACTTCGCCAGCCGGAGCGCCGCTGACAGTGGCCGCCATTCAGGGCGACGTCGAACAGAGCATGAAATGGGACCCTGCCCAGCTGGATGCGCAACTGGCGCTGTACCGCGACATGACGTTCCGCTCGCAACGTGCAGACCTGATCATCTGGCCGGAAACCGCGATCCCGGTGCTCAAGGAGTCGGCCGAAGGTTACCTGGCCATGCTTGGCAAATTCGCCAACGATCGCAACTCGGCGCTGATCACCGGGGTGCCGGTTCGTCAGGGCGTTCGGGGTGATTACCGCTACTACAACGGCATTACGGTGACAGGCGAAGGTGAAGGGACTTACCTGAAACAAAAACTGGTGCCCTTCGGCGAGTACGTGCCATTGCAGGACATGTTGCGCGGGTTGATCAGCTTCTTTGACCTGCCCATGTCAGACTTCGCCCGCGGGCCAGGCGACCAGGCCTTGCTGCAAGCCAAGGGTTATCGCATCGCGCCGTTCATTTGCTATGAAGTGGTGTACCCGGAGTTCGCCGCCGGACTTTCGGCACAAAGCGATTTGCTGCTGACAGTGAGCAATGACACCTGGTTCGGCACCTCCATCGGCCCCCTGCAACACATGCAGATGGCACAGATGCGGGCGCTCGAAGCCGGACGCTGGATGATCCGCGCCACCAACAACGGCCTGAGCGGGCTGATCAACCCGTTTGGCCAGATCACGGCGAAGATCCCGCAATTCCAGCCGGGCGTGCTGTACGGCGAAGTCACCCCGATGCACAACCTGACCCCGTACCTGCAATGGCGCTCCTGGCCCCTGGCGATCCTCAGCCTGCTGCTGCTTGGCTGGGCACTGCTGGCTAGCCGGTTTGCGAAGACGGTTTAGACACCTCCTCCCTTTTAGGAGTGGGCTTGCCCGCGATGGACTGCGAAGCAGTCCCCGCTGATCGCGGGCAAGGTGGAGTGCCACCCCGGCCACTCCTGCAAGGTCATCGCGGCCCTACCGATAAACCAACGGATACATCAACAACCCCGCCGCTTCATTGAGTAATTGCCCGCTCTGGGTGATCACTTGCGCCTCAGGCAGCCAGCCGCCGAAAGGCCGGGCGTTGTCGACGCCTAAAAACCCGACCGGTGCGCTGATCACGGTGAAGCCCGCCTTCTCGAAACTCCAGCGCGAACGCGGCATGTGCCAGGCCTGAGTGACCAGCACGACTCGCTTGATGCCCAGCGGCTGCAGGATTGCGGCGGTCATCGTTGCGTTTTCCCAAGTGGTTCGGCTCAACCCTTCCTGCCAGCGCACCGCGGCACCGAAATCACGTTGCAGCGACTCGGCCATGATCGCTGCCTCACTTGGCGGCTCTCCGTAGTGCAGCCCGCCCGTCGTCAGGATCGGCAGGCCTGACTGCTTCGCCAGATACGCCGCAAACCGCATCCGCTCAAGCGCCACGCCCGTGGGGATGTCACTGCCCCAGGTCGGGTCATTGCGCCCCCGGCCAGAACCCAGCACCACAATGGCGTCGGCACGCTGGGCCAGGGTCGCCCACTCACTACGCGGTAACGGCGGATCCTGCTCGATGCTCCGCGCGGCCCACTGCACGACAATCGGCAGGCTCATGATCCACATCCCGCCAAACCCGATGGCAAAACACACCGCAGCCAGACGCGGCCGGGTGCGGCGCAGCCACCAGGCCAGCGCCAGAAGCAGCAAAAGGATGCCTGGCGGCAGAAGAAGTTGTTTGAACAAATAGCGAAAAGGCATCGGGCATCTCCATAGATGCCCGAAGCCTAGAAGGATTGACGCTAAGCAACAATGCTTATCAGGCAGGCGCGCAGCCTGCGAAGGTTACCGCTTGAAAATATGGCTGGAACTGTAGCGACTCAACTTCGCCGATGTCTTGGCGCGCTGTTGGTCCTTCAGCCAGATGACCTTGGCTGAACGCAGCGGCGTCGATAACGACTCAGCAGGCTCCCGTACAGCAGTGAAACTTCCATTCACTTCATGATTCACACCGCTGCCCAAAAACAATGCACCTTTGTCCAGATAAGCTTCAATCAGCTCGAACTCAGCATGACTCAAGCCTCGCAATTCAAGTTCGGCAGGCGCTTCGTCTCGAAGTCGGACCGCTGTCTTGGCCGCTTCAAGGGCAAGCCCCAAGCGGTTGATCAAACGCTCATACAACTCAGGTTTTGTTGCCGTGTGCCGCAGCTCTGTCATCCGCTCACCTCATCGAAGATAAAAACATACCCTCGACATTGAGCTTAGCGCTGCTGCCAAAACCGGCCTGTCGCTGCGACCAACGGCGATTGACAGTCGATGAGCCGCAATCAGGGTTTCCCTCGATCGTCGGCGCTCATGTATGCTACGGCGCTTCCTGTAATTCCACTTCCGCTCTCCTGAGCACGAACGCACCGCACAGGCAGTCTTCATTGTCCGGCAGCGGTGCCGACTGACTCAACGAGGCAATGAAGAGGTCAAGGGTCACCAATCTTTAGTTAAAAGTAGCCATGCACGAACTCTATCAGCCCCGCGAAATCGAAGCCGCCGCCCAAACCTACTGGGACGAGCAAAAGTCTTTTGAAGTCAGTGAACAGCCAGGCAAGGAGACTTTCTATTGCCTGTCGATGTTCCCTTACCCCAGCGGCAAGCTACACATGGGTCACGTGCGCAACTACACCATCGGTGACGTGATCGCCCGCTATCAGCGCATGCAAGGCAAGAACGTCCTGCAGCCAATGGGCTGGGACGCGTTCGGCATGCCAGCTGAAAACGCGGCGATGAAAAACAACGTTGCGCCTGCCAAGTGGACCTACGAAAACATCGCCTACATGAAGAACCAGCTCAAGAGCCTGGGTCTGGGTGTGGACTGGTCGCGGGAAATCACCACCTGCAAGCCTGATTACTACCGCTGGGAACAGTGGCTGTTCACCCGTCTGTTCGAAAAAGGCGTGATCTACCGCAAGAACGGCACGGTCAACTGGGACCCGGTGGACCAGACCGTTCTGGCCAACGAACAAGTGATCGACGGTCGCGGCTGGCGTTCGGGCGCACTGATCGAAAAACGCGAAATCCCGATGTACTACTTCAAGATCACTGCCTACGCAGATGAGCTGCTGGAGAGTCTCGACGAACTGCCGGGCTGGCCTGAGCAAGTCAAAACCATGCAACGCAACTGGATTGGCAAGTCCCGCGGCATGGAAGTGCAGTTCCCTTACCACCAGGCCTCCATCGGTGAAGCAGGCGCACTGAAAGTATTCACCACCCGTCCGGACACCCTGATGGGCGCGACGTATGTCGCCGTGGCCGCCGAGCACCCGCTGGCGACCCTCGCTGCGCAGAACGATCCACAGCTGCAAGCCTTCATCAATGAATGCAAAGGCGGCAGCGTCGCCGAAGCCGATGTCGCGACCCAAGAGAAAAAGGGCCTGCCGACCAGCCTGTTCGTCGAACACCCACTGACTGGCGAAAAACTGCCGGTATGGGTCGCCAACTACGTGCTGATGCATTACGGCGATGGCGCCGTCATGGCAGTGCCAGCTCACGACGAGCGTGATTTCGAATTCGCCACCAAGTACAACCTGCCGATCAAGGCCGTGGTACGTACCAGCGCTGGCGACGAAACCCCTGCTCCATGGCAGGCTGCTTACGGCGAACACGGCCAACTGATCAACTCGGGCGAATTCGACGGCCTGGACTTCCCGGGTGCTTTCGACGCCATTGAAGTGGCGCTGCTGAAAAAGAACCTCGGCCAGTCCCGCACCCAGTTCCGCCTGCGCGACTGGGGCATCAGCCGTCAACGCTACTGGGGTTGCCCGATCCCGATCGTGCACTGCGACACCTGTGGTGACGTGCCGGTCCCGGAAGATCAACTGCCTGTCGTGCTGCCTGAAGACGTGGTGCCGGACGGCGCTGGTTCGCCACTGGCGCGCATGCCCGAGTTCTACGACTGCGCCTGCCCTAAATGTGGCGCGCCAGCCAAACGCGAAACCGACACGATGGACACCTTCGTCGAGTCCTCGTGGTACTACGCCCGCTACGCCTCGCCTCACTATGAAGGCGGCCTGGTGGACAAGGCTGCGGCCAACCACTGGTTGCCGGTGGACCAGTACATCGGCGGCATCGAACACGCGATCCTGCACCTGCTTTATGCGCGCTTCTTCCACAAGCTGATGCGCGATGAAGGCCTGGTCAGCTCCAACGAGCCGTTCAAGAACCTGCTGACCCAGGGCATGGTTATCGCCGAGACGTACTACCGTCGCGAAGCCAACGGCAGCTTCACCTGGTTCAACCCGGCAGATGTCGAGCTTGAGCGTGACAGCAAGGCCAAGATCATTGGCGCCAAACTGATCAGCGACGGCCTGCCGGTCGAGATCGGTGGCACCGAGAAGATGGCCAAGTCGAAGAACAACGGTGTCGACCCGCAATCGATGATTGATCAGTACGGCGCCGATACCTGCCGTCTGTTCATGATGTTCGCCTCGCCGCCTGACATGAGCCTGGAATGGTCCGACTCTGGTGTCGAAGGTTCCCATCGCTTCCTGCGCCGTGTATGGCGTCTGGCCCAGGCTCACGTTAGCCAGGGTCTGCCCGGCGCACTGGATGTCGCGACACTGGACGACAGCCAGAAGGCCATCCGTCGCGCGACTCACCTGGCGATCAAGCAGGCCAGCCAGGACGTCGGCCAGCATCAAAAATTCAACACCGCCATCGCCCAGGTGATGACGTTGATGAACGTACTGGAAAAAGCACCGCAAGCCACTAATCAGGACCGCGCCCTGTTGCAGGAAGGTCTGGAAACCGTCGCTCTGGTGCTGGCACCGATCACGCCGCACATCAGCCACGAACTGTGGAATCGCCTTGGCCATGAAGGCCCGGTCATCGATGCAGGCTGGCCGGTGGTGGATGCCTCTGCGCTGGTGCAAGACAGCCTGGAGCTGGTTATTCAGGTCAACGGCAAGCTGCGCGGTCATATCGAAATGCCTGCCAGCGCAAGCCGCGAAGAAGTCGAAGCCGCAGCGCGGACCAATGAAAACGTGCTGCGTTTCACCGATGGCCTGACGATTCGCAAAGTGATCGTCGTGCCCGGCAAGCTGGTCAATATCGTCGCAAACTAATGGGATCGAGCGCCCGGTACAGACCGGGCGCTGAACAAATTTCCAGGGACGCACTGTCGGCCCACACGGATTCAAGGGGAGCACCAAGATGATCAAACGCAATTTGCTGGTTATGGGCCTGGCCGTCTTGCTGAGCGCCTGTGGTTTCCAGCTGCGTGGCACCGGCAATTCCGAAATCGCCCTGAAAGAACTCGACCTGAGTGCACGTAACGCCTACGGCGAGACCGTTACCCTGCTGCATCGGGTACTGGAAGGCAGCGGCATGAAGATCTACACCGGCGCACCGATCAAGCTGATTCTGGTCAGCGAAGTGGAAACCCAGCGCACCGCCAGCTACTCCGGCTCTGCACGCTCGGCTGAGTACCAGCTGACCACTACGCTGAACTACGAAGTTCACGGCGACAAGGATCGCTTGCTCACCTCTGACAAGGCCGTGGTCGAGAAGATCTACGTGCACGACGGCAACAACCTGATCGGTTCCGACCAGGAAGCGGCTCAGACTCGTCAGGAAATGCGCGGTGAACTGGTGCAACTCATGGTCGCACGCCTGCAACTGCTGACCCCGGCTCGCCTGGAAATGCTCCAGAAACAAGCCGATGACGTTGCAAAGGCTGAGGCCGATGCCCTGGAAGCTGCGAAGAAGATCCAGGACGAAACGCCACAGCAGTCCCCTGTCGAAATCCCGAACAAGTAATGCATAGGGGCCAGTTCGCTGGCCCCGGCATCTCCTGACCGATGAAACTCACTCCTGCTCAACTCGGCAAACACCTGCAAGGCACACTTGCGCCGGTGTATGTGGTCAGTGGCGACGATCCGTTGCTCTGCCAGGAAGCCGCCGATGCCATCCGCGCCGCCGCCCGCCAGCAAGGTTTTGACGAACGCCAGGTGTTCAGCGCCGACGCCAGTTTCGACTGGGGCACGCTGTTACAGGCGGGCGCCAGCATGTCGCTGTTCGCCGAACGACGCCTGCTGGAACTGCGCTTGCCCTCGGGCAAGCCCGGTGACAAGGGTGCGGCAGCCCTCATCGAATACTGCTCACGCCCCGCCGAAGACACGCTGCTGTTGATCAGCCTGCCAAAGCTCGATGGCACTGCGCAGAAAACCAAGTGGGGCAAGGCACTGGTCGATGGGGCGCAAACCCAGTTCCTGCAGATCTGGCCGGTGGATGCCGGTCAACTGCCGCAATGGATTCGTCAGCGTCTGTCACAGGCCGGTCTTGCTGCCAGCCAGGATGCCGTGGAGTTGATTGCGGCTCGTGTCGAAGGCAACTTGCTGGCGGCGGCGCAAGAGATCGAAAAGCTCAAGCTGATGGCCGAAGATGGTCAGGTGACCGTCGAGACCGTACAGGCCGCCGTGGCCGACAGTGCGCGCTTTGATGTTTTCGGCCTGACGGATGCGGTCCTCAATGGCGAACCGGCCCACGCCTTGCGCATGCTCGAAGGGCTGCGTGGCGAGGGTGTCGAGCCGCCGGTGATCCTGTGGGCCCTGTCCCGCGAGCTGCGGGTGCTGGCCAACCTGGCCTTGCAGATCAATCAGGGCATGCATCAGGACAAGGCTTTCAGCTCTGCCCGGCCGCCGATCTGGGACAAACGCAAACCACTGATGAGCAAAGCCCTGCAACGCCACTCAGCGCAACGCTGGGCACAGCTGTTGATGGACGCGCAACGCATCGACGCCCAGATCAAAGGTCAGGCCGCCGGTTCGCCATGGAGTAGCCTGAGCCGATTGGCATTGTTGATGGCCGGGCAGCGGTTGAGTCTGCCGGCTGAGTGATCCACCTGTCGATAGCACACATCTATTAGACACAGCCCCTGCACTGGCCGATGATTCGCTCCGATTCACCCATCCCCTACGGAGTACCGCCATGAGCAAGAAAAAGCGGCCAAACAAGGCCAAATCCATCATCGCCCAGCCATTGTTCCGCAGCCGCCAGGAACAACCCGGCAAAGGCAAAGGCAGCTACCGCCGCGAAGCCTTCCAGTCTAAAAGCTGGGAGGCTTCTTGCTTTCTGGCTGCTTGAAAACACCTCAGCTCCCCATCCCGTCCGTTCAAGGCCCCTTTCTACCCGGCAGGCATGTTAAGGTCTGCACCTACCGGTAATACCTTGGACCCCAGCATGCCCTCTAGTTTTTCCCGTCGTTGGCATCTGCGCCAACTGATCGCTGCCTCCAGCATCATCGTATTAGTGGCCTGCGCGGAAAAACCGACTGCAGCCATTGCCACCCCTCTCCAGGTTGCCAACGTCGCACCTACTGCCGTTGCAACGCCTGACGACGCCAATTTCGAGATTCAGCCCGCCCTCACCTTCAGTGAATGGCAGGCAGCCTTTCGTGTCGAGGCCCTCAAGGCAGGGATCCGGCCCGATGTCTTCGACCGTGCTTTTGCTGGTGTCACGCCAGACATGAGCGTGGTCAAGGCCGACCGCAGCCAGCCTGAGTTCACCCGGCCGGTGTGGGAATACCTGGAGGGCGCGATTTCGCCCCTGCGGGTCAGAAAGGGCCAGGCGCTGCTCAATCAATACGCCGATATCCTGCAGATCATGGAACAGCGCTACGGCGTAGACCGGGAGGCGCTGGTCGCCGTCTGGGGCATGGAAAGCAGCTTCGGCCAGTTTCAGGGCACGCAGTACGTGATTCGCTCACTCGCGACCCTGGCGTTTGAAGGCCGCCGTCCGGCCTTTGCTCAGGCTCAACTGCTGGCAGCACTGGAAATCCTTCAGCATGGCGACGTCGAGCCCGAGAAGATGATCGGCTCGTGGGCGGGTGCCATGGGCCAGACCCAGTTCATCCCGACCACCTACAACACCCACGCCGTGGACTTCGATGGCGACGGTCGCCGCGACATCTGGAATGACCCGGCCGACGCCCTCGCCTCCACCGCCCACTACCTGCAAAGCTCCGGCTGGCAGCGCGGCCAGCCGTGGGGTTTTGAAGTACAACTGGCGAGCAATTTCGACTACTCGCTGGCTGATGCCTCGACCCGCCGCAGCGTGGCGCAGTGGCAGCAACTGGGCCTGAAACTGCCGGACGGCTCACCGTTGCCAGCCGGTTATGCCCAACAACAGGCTGCCTTGCTGCTGCCTGCGGGCTATCGCGGCCCGGCCTTTCTGGTGATGGACAACTTCCGCGCGATCCTCAAGTACAACAACTCTTCGTCGTATGCATTGGCGGTGGGTCTGTTGTCGCAACGTTTCAGCGGTGGCGGTTACATCACGGGCAGTTGGCCACGAGGTGACCTGCCTCTGAGCCGCACTGAGCGCATTGAGCTGCAAACCCTTCTCTCGGCCCGCCAATACGACGCAGGCACCCCAGACGGGATTATCGGCGCCAATACGCGCAAGGCCATCCGTAGTGCGCAACAGGCACTGGGCTGGCCAGCGGATGGCTACCCTACGCATCAGTTGCTGGAGAATCTGCGCCAGCCTTGATGGCCTGACATAAAACTGTTGGAGCGAGGCTTGCCCGCGAATGCAATGGTTCAGGTTTGCAGATGTTTGCTGACTGTACTGACCTCTTCGCGGGCAAGCCTCGCTCCAACGAAGTCGGCGTTACAGGTACAAAAAAAGGGCCGGATATCACTATCCGGCCCTTTTGCGTTTCAGCGTATCGATCAGCTCATCGCTTTGGCGGCGATCTTGGCTTGTTCGTCGGCGTGGTACGAGGAGCGCACCAGCGGGCCGGACGCTACGTTCTTGAAGCCCATCTTGTAGCCTTCTTCGGCAAACCAGGCAAAGGTGTCCGGGTGCACGAAGCGCTGGACCGGCAAGTGGCTGCGCGAAGGTTGCAGGTACTGGCCGAGGGTCAGCATGTCGATGTCGTGCTCGCGCATGCGCTGCATGACTTCGATCACTTCCTCATCGGTCTCGCCCAGGCCCAGCATCAAGCCGGATTTGGTCGGAACATGAGGGACCATCTGCTTGAAACGTTGCAGCAGGGTCAACGACCACTGGTAATCGGAGCCAGGACGCGCAGCCTTGTACAGGCGTGGCACGGTTTCCAGGTTGTGGTTGAACACATCTGGCGGCTCGGCTGCGGTGATTTCCAGTGCGATGTCCATACGGCCACGGTAGTCCGGGACCAGGGTCTCCAGTTGCACGTTCGGCGACAGCAGGCGGATCTCGCGGATGCAGTCGGCGAAGTGCTGGGCACCGCCGTCGCGCAGGTCGTCGCGGTCCACCGAGGTGATTACCACGTACTTGAGGCGCATGTCGGCGATGGCAATGGCCAGGTTCTTCGGCTCATCGACGTCCAGGGCTTTTGGACGACCGTGGCCCACGTCGCAGAATGGGCAACGACGGGTGCAGATGTCACCCATGATCATGAAAGTCGCGGTGCCGCCGGAGAAGCACTCGCCCAGGTTCGGGCAGGAAGCCTCTTCGCAGACGCTGTGCAGCTTGTGTTTGCGCAGCAGTTGCTTGACGCGATCCACTTCCGGGGAAACCGGGATACGCACGCGAATCCAGTCAGGCTTCTTCGGCAGATCGACCGTCGGAATGATCTTCACCGGGATGCGTGCGACTTTTTCCGCACCGCGCAGCTTCACGCCGGCTTCGACTTTCGGACGGGCCGCACGCTCGGTCACGTTGAGCGTCGGGATCAGGGTTTGCACGGTGTCATCCACAGTGTCATGCGCAGTAGTCATATCAGTCGATTCCGCCCGTTAGGGTCGTCTGCTCAGCATAGTCGAGGTGTTTGACGAGCTGCGCGCGCAGCCGGGCACTTACCTCGGCAAATTCAATCGGTCCTGCATGGTCGCTCAGCTGGGTCATTGCCAGCCCCGCATACCCGCAGGGATTAATCCGTCGAAACGGTTCCAGGTCCATGTCCACATTCAGGGCCAGGCCATGGAACGAACATCCGTTGCGGATACGAAGCCCCAGAGAGGCGATTTTCGCTCCGTCGACATACACGCCCGGGGCGTCCGGCCTGGCCACGGCGGTCACACCGTAGCTGGCCAGCAATTCGATCAGGCTATGCTCGATCCGTGTCACCAGTTCGCGAACGCCGAAACCAAGGCGCCGTACATCCAGCATCAGGTAGGCAACCAGTTGGCCGGGGCCATGATAGGTCACTTGGCCGCCACGATCGACCTGCACTACCGGAATATTGCCCGGCAGCAACAGATGTTCGGGCTTGCCCGACTGGCCCTGGGTGAAAACCGGTGCGTGCTGCACCAGCCAGGCCTCGTCTTCGGCATCGCGACCGCGCCCATCGGTAAAGCGCTGCATCGCATGCCAGGCAGGCTCGTAGGCGATCTGACCCAGATCGCGAAAGCCCAGGCGCCCGCTCATCAGAGCACCATGTGCACGAAACCCGTAGCGCGCAGGGCGCTATTGATATCACGCAATTGGTCTTCACCCGTAGCGAGGATGTGCAGTTGAACGGTGGTGTATTTGCCATTGCTGCTTTGCCGTTCGGCAAGCGTGGTGATGTCGAGCGTGGCGTATTTGGCCAGGATCTCCATTACCAGGGCAGTGAAACCCACACCGGTATCGCCAATCACTTTGATCGGATAATCGGCGCAGGGGAATTCGATTTTGTGCGACTTGACGTCAGTATCGGTCATGGCAGAACGGCCTCGTAAGCCGTGACGACTGCCTGCGAGCCGCTTCGGTTCGAAGCGCTGCAGGCAGCTCGGCAGTGAATTACTTTAAAAGTCAGTTGAACAAGCCGTAGAAGAACAGGCGGATGCTATCCCACACGCGGCGGAAGATACCACCTTGGTCGACGGCGTCCAGTGCGATCAGATCAGCACTGTGAACTACTTTGTCGTCCAGTTTCACTTCAACTTTACCGATCACATCACCCTTGGCGATAGGCGCGGTCAATTGTTTGTTCAGGGTCATGGTTGCCGCGAGCTTTTTCATCTGGCCGCGAGGCAGGGTCATGGCCAGGTCTTCAGCCAGGCCAGCCTTGACCTGATGCTCGGTACCTTTCCACACCGGTGCCTGAGCCAGCTCTACGCCTTGCTTGTAGAACGTCTGGGTTTCGAAGAAACGGAAACCGTAGGTCAGCAGCTTCTGGGTTTCAGCGGCACGGGCAGCTTCACTGGTGGTGCCGAACACCACGGCGATCAGGCGCTGACCATCACGAACAGCCGAGGCCGCCATGCAGTAGCCGGCTTCTTCGGTGTGACCGGTTTTCAGACCATCGACGGTCTTGTCACGCCACAGCAGCAGGTTGCGGTTCGGCTGCTTGATGTTGTTCCAGTAGAACTCTTTCTGCGAGTAGATCGCGTAGTGCACCGGGTCGATGTGGATAATCGCACGGGCCAGGATCGCGATGTCGTGCGGCGTGGAGTAGTGATCCGGGTTCGGCAGGCCGGTAGGGTTCATGAAGTGGCTGTTGACCATCCCCAGATCCGCAGCGGTCTTGTTCATCATGTCGGCGAAGGCATCTTCGCTGCCGGCGATGTGCTCGGACAGCGCAACGGTGGCGTCGTTACCCGACTGGATGATGATCCCGTGCAGCAGGTCGCTGACGGTCACCTGGCTGCCCACCTTGATGAACATCCGCGAACCACCGGTGCGCCAGGCGTTTTCGCTGACCGTTACCGGATCGTTTTCACCGATCTGGCCACGACGAATTTCCAGAGTCGCGATGTAGGCGCTCATCAGCTTGGTCAGGCTCGCTGGAGGCAAGCGCTGGTCACCGTTGTTTTCAACCAGAACGTTACCGCTGTTGGCATCCATCAGCACGTAGGCTTTGGCGGCCAGTTGCGGTGGTGCAGGCACCATTTCCTCTGCGGCCCAGGCAGCAGGGGCAATGAACAGCGGGACTATCAGGCACAAACGTTTTGCAAAGGTGGTGATGTTCATCCGTCTCTCGAAATCGCTAATGGGCAAACATGCCCTCTCGGGCAAAGCTGATCAGGCCGGTGAAAACGGCGACGTCTTCATCCGGCCTGTGGCGCCAGGTTCAACCCTGGCTGACAAGAACGCCTGATTCGACAGACGAGCTTGTAAACAGTTGCTTGCAACGCTTGCTCTATCGGCAATTCACCGCAAGACAAGCAACTGCGCATCGATCCTGCCCGGCACACGCCGGACAAGGAGCGACTTATTGATCTGTCACGACGCTGGGCTGGCCCAGATTGGCCGACCTGACGCTGTCTTGCACTTGCTGGGCTTCACCCTGCGTGCCGATCGGCCCCATCCGCACCCGATACAGCGTTTGCTGATTGCGTGCTATCGAGTTGATGAACACCGGAGCGCGCACCATCCCGCTGAGCTTGGATCTCAGGAGTTCCGCAGCGTCCGGGTTGGCGAAGGCTCCAACCTGGAGAAACACTCCAGAGGCTGGTGCGGAAGCGTTTTTTTTTGCATCGATCTGAACGGGTACGACAGCAGCGGCATGTTGCTGTGGTGGCGGCGTGTACTGCTCCACCGTACCGGTGGACGCCGTGAAGTTCGGCTTCGCCGACTCCTGGGCCACCACTTGTGGCTGATCAAGCATCAACGGCGCCGGACGACCGCGCTGGGCCCACCATTGCTGGGGGTCGATGCCTTCGACCTTGACCCGTGCGGTGCCGATCTCGGCGTAACCGAGCTTCTTGGCCGCCGCATAGGACAAGTCGATGATGCGGTCGGAATAGAACGGCCCGCGATCGTTCACGCGCAGGATCACGCTGCGATTGTTGTCCAGGTTGGTAACCCGCACATAGCTGGGCAACGGCAGGGTCTTGTGCGCGGCACTCATGCCGTACAGGTCATAGACCTCGCCGTTGGCAGTGTTCTGACCATGAAACTTGGTGCCATACCAGGACGCCGTACCGGTCGCGACATAGCGCGTGGAGTCGGTCATCGGGAAATAGGTCTTGCCCAGCACCGTATAAGGGTTGGCCTTGTACGGGCCGGTGTGCAGGGTCGGCACGGCATCAGGGATGCGCGAGACGTCCACGTCCCACCACGGCGCGCCGTCCTTGTGGGCACGGTTGATGTCCAGCCCCGGCGCCGAGCGCACGATATTGCCCTGTTGCGGAGAGCGACTGGTTGAACAACTGGCCACCAACACAGCCAATGCGGCGAAGGCCATCAACTTGAATGGTTTGCGAATCGGCAATGGCCGCATTACTTGACGCCCCGAGCTTGAACCAGCAAATCCGCCAGTTGATGCACGGCCATGGCGTACATCACACTGCGGTTATATCGCGTGATCGCGTAAAAATTCTTCAGACCCATCCAGTATTCAGGGCCGTTATCGCCATCCAGGCGGAAAGCTGTCACCGGCATATCATCGCGCAGCGCATCATGACTTGCCCACCCCAAGGCTCGCAACTCCCCAACCGTCTTTACTGGCTCAATTCCGGGGCTCAACCCCTCATCGACACGAGTGCCAGTGACCGTTGCGCGACTGACTACCGCCTCTCCAGCCACCCAGCCGTGCTGCTTGAAGTAGCTGGCGACACTGCCGATGGCATCGTCCGGGTCGGTCCAGATATTAATGTGGCCATCGCCGTCGAAATCCACGGCGTAGGCGCGAAAGCTGCTCGGCATGAACTGCGGCAAGCCCATGGCACCGGCGTAGGATCCCTTGAGGCTCAAGGGGTCCACTTGTTCTTCGCGGGCCAGCAACAGGAACTCGCGCAACTCTTTGCGGAAAAACGCAGCACGCGGAGGATAGTCGAAGCTGAGCGTCGACAAGGCGTCAATTACCCGGTAATTACCGGTATTGCGACCGAAAAAGGTCTCAACGCCGATGATTGCGACGATCACCGAAGCCGACACACCGTATTCCTGTTCGGCACGGGTCAAGGCCGCTTCATGCTGACGCCAGAAGTCCACACCGCGAGCGACACGCGCATCGGTGAGGAACATGGGTCTGTATTCTTTCCATGTCTTGACGCGTTCAGCGGGGCGCGAGATGGCGTCCAGGATCGACTGCTTGCGTTCTGCATTGCGGAACACGTCCATCAACTGCTCGCCGGCAAAGCCATAGTCACGCGTCATCTCACCCACGAATTCCGCGACCTGGGGCGAACCTTCGTAGTCACCTGCAAGCGCCTCCTGCACAGAACCAAGGATGCCCACCAGGCCGACCAACGGAGCATATCGAGCCGCCCAGTTACGCATTACTTGCATTAAATTCTTCACCTTAATCAAACCTGTGCGATCCACTTGCGATGTGTATGGATCGACATCAAAACCCCAAACGCTGACAGCAGCGTCACCAGCGAAGTTCCGCCGTAGCTAATGAAGGGCAACGGCACCCCAACAACCGGCAGCAGGCCACTGACCATACCGATGTTGACGAAAACGTAAACAAAAAATGTCATCGTCAGGCTGCCCGCGAGCAATTTGCCGAACAGCGTTTGCGCCTGTGCGGTGATCACCAGGCCACGTCCGATCAACAACAGATAGATCAACAACAGGGCGCAAATGCCCACCAGCCCGAACTCTTCGCCCAATACGGCAATGATGAAGTCGGTATGGCTTTCCGGGAGAAAGTCCAGATGCGACTGCGTTCCCAGTAACCAGCCCTTACCAAATACTCCGCCCGAACCAATCGCCGCCTTGGACTGAATGATGTTCCAGCCGGTGCCCAGCGGATCACTTTCGGGGTCAAGGAAGGTCAGGATTCGCTGTTTCTGGTAGTCATGCATGATGAAAAACCACATGGCCACGGCCACTGGCACCGCCGCGGCGAGCACGCTGATGATCCAGCGCCAGCGCAGACCGGCCATGAACAGCACGAACGTCCCCGACGCCAGGATCAGCAACGAGGTGCCCAGGTCTGGCTGGCGGACGATCAGGATGAACGGGAAACCGATCAGCAACAGCGTCACCGCTACGTGTTTGAGGTGCGGCGGCAGCGTACGCTTGGACAGATACCAGGCGATAGTCGCCGGCATGATGATCTTCATGAACTCCGACGGCTGGAAGCGAATGACGCCGGGAATGTTGATCCAGCGCGTCGCGCCCATGGCGTTGTGGCCCATGACGTCCACCGCCACTAGCAGAATCACCCCGAACACGTACAGCACCGGCACCCAGCGTGCGACAAAGCGCGGTTCGAGCTGGGCGATGACGAACATCGACACCAGGCCGATACCGAACGAGGTGGCCTGCTTGATCAGCATGTCCCAGTTCTTGCCGCTGGCCGAATACAGCACGAACAGGCTGCCTGATGCGAGGATCAGCAGCAGGATCAGCAGCGGGCCATCAAGGTGGATGCGTTGCAGTATCGTGGCGCGACGCTTCATGACGTCGTCGCTCGACAGCATGCGGTCGAAATTACTCTTCACGGGCCGCAGCCTCCGCGTTTGAATTGCTGGCGTACTCAGGCTTGAGCAGACCATCCGGACCCAGCAGCCAGGCATCCATCACCTGACGGACCACGGGCGCCGCGACGCCGGAACCGGACTCGCCGTTCTCGACCATCACCGCCACGCTGATTTTAGGGTTGTCGGCCGGGGCGAAGCCGACGAACAAGGCGTGGTCACGATGCCGCTCCTGAACCTTGGAGCGGTCGTACTTCTCGCCCTGCTTGATAGCCACCACCTGCGCCGTACCGCTTTTACCGGCAATCCGGTATTGCGAACCGATCGCCGCCTTGCGCGCTGTGCCACGCGCGCCGTGCATGACCTGTTGCATGCCGTGGTTGACGCGGGTCCAGTCCGACGGATCGCGCAGCACGATATCGGGCATCGGGTTAGGGTCCACCGGAGGCAGGCCTTCGATGGTCTTGGCCAGGTGCGGCCGGTTCCATTTACCCTTGTTGGCGACCAGCGCCGTGGCCTGGGCCAGTTGCAGCGGCGTTGCCTGCATGTAGCCCTGGCCAATGCCGAGAATCAGGGTTTCACCCGGGAACCAGGCTTGACGGCGGGTCACGCGCTTCCAGTCTCGGGAAGGCATCAAGCCGGGGGATTCCTCGAACATGTCCAGCGACACTTTCTGCCCGATACCGAACTTGTTCATGTACGTGGACAGCCGGTCGATGCCGAGCTTGTGCGCCAGATCGTAAAAATAGGTGTCGTTGGAACGCATGATCGCGGTGTCCAGGTCGACATAGCCGTCGCCGGTGCGGTTCCAGTTGCGGTATTTGTGATCGTAGTTCGGCAGTTGGTAGTAACCCGGATCGAAGACCCGGGAAGATGCCGTCACCACACCGCTGTCGAGCCCGGCAATGGCTACCGCTGGCTTGATGGTCGAGCCCGGCGGATAAAGGCCGCGCAGAATACGGTTGAACAACGGTCGATCCACCGAATCACGCAGCTCGGCATACGCCTTGAAACTGATGCCGGTGACGAACAGGTTGGGATCGAAACTCGGTTGGCTGACCATCGCCAGCACTTCGCCCGTTGCCGGGTTGAGCGCCACGATGGCGCCGCGACGCCCGGCCAGCGCTTCTTCGGCAGCTTCCTGCAACTTGATGTCCAGGCTCAGGACGATGTCCTTGCCAGGCACCGGGTCAGTGCGTTTGAGCACCCGCAAAACACGACCACGGGCGTTGGTTTCTACTTCTTCGTAACCGACCTGGCCATGTAACTCGTCTTCATAAAAACGCTCGATGCCGGTCTTGCCGATGTGGTGCGTGCCGCTGTAGTTCACCGAGTCGAGGGTTTTCATCTCTTTCTCGTTGATCCGCCCCATGTAACCCACCGAATGCGCAAAGTGCGCACCCTGCGGGTAATGGCGAACCAGTTGGGCGACCACCTCGACCCCGGGCAAGCGGAACTGATTCACCGCCACGCGGGCAATCTGCTCTTCGGTCAGCTCGAACAGGATCGGCACCGGCTCGAACGGCCGGCGCCCCTGCTTCATGCGTTTTTCGAAGATGATGCGGTCATCAGGCGACAACTCCAGCACTTCGATGATGGTGTCGAGCACTTGGGCCCAGTCGCCGGAGCGCTCGCGGGTCATGCTCAAGCTGAAGCTCGGCCGATTGTCAGCCACCACCACGCCGTTACGATCGAAGATCAGGCCACGGGTAGGCGGAATGGGCTGAACATGCACCCGGTTGTTTTCCGAGAGCGTGGAGTGGTAGTCGTACTGGATCACCTGAAGGTAATACAGGCGCACCACCAACACGCAGATGAACACGACCACAACCACAGCACCGACCACGACTCGGCCGCGCACCAGCCGTGCGTCTTTCTCGTGGTCTTTTAGGCGGATCGGTTGCGACATTTAGGCCGTGTTCACAAGACTATTTGTGATAGGGGTGCCCGGACAGAACGGTCCAGGCGCGGTACATCTGCTCACCGATGAGAATGCGCACCAACGGATGCGGCAAGGTCAGCGGTGACAGCGACCAGCGCTGTTCGCTGCGCGCACAGACTTCCGGCGCCAGCCCCTCGGGGCCACCCACCATGAAGTTGACCGTGCGCGAATCCAGGCGCCAGCGCTCCAGTTCGACCGCCAGTTGCTCGGTGCTCCACGGTTTGCCGTGAACCTCAAGCGTGACAATGCGCTCACCCGGCTGCACTTTAGCCAGCATGGCCTCGCCTTCCTGACGGATCAGGCGCGCCACGTCGGCATTCTTGCCACGGGTATTGAGCGGAATTTCCACCAGTTCAAGGGCCAGTTCGGATGGCAGACGTTTGGCATACTCGTGCCAACCCTCTTCCACCCATTTAGGCATGCGCGAACCAACGGCGATCAAACGCAGACGCACAGTCAGGCCTTATTCGTGACCAGGGGTGTGATGCGCAGCGCTGGCAGCGCGGCTTTGCTCGGCACCCTGCCACAGACGCTCCAGGTCATAGAACTGACGGGCAGCGGCGGTCATGACGTGAACGATGACGTCGCCCAGGTCCAGCAGCACCCAGTCGCTGTCGCCCTTGCCTTCTTCGCTCAGAGGCTGCAGGCCGTTCTCTTTGACCTTCTCGCGAACCTTGTCGACCATCGCGTTGAGTTGACGGTTGGAAGTACCGGTGGCGATCAGCATGTAATCGGCGATGCTGGTCTTTTCGCGAACGTCGATGGACAGGATATCCGTACCCTTGACGTCTTCCAGGGCCGCTGTTGCCAGCTTGACCACTTCTTCGCTGCTCATTTTTTGCTTCGTCATAAAAAACTCATTTAGCTCGTATGTGTGGGGCACGTTGAAACGCTAGTCGATAAAAGCGGTTTCAGACCGTCCCCTCAGTTTTCGGCGCATGGTACAGCCCGTGCGCATCGATATAGGCCAGTACCGCGTCTGGTACCAGAAAACGTACCGACTTCCCGCTGGCCAGCAGTTGGCGGATCTGGGTGGCGGACACCGATAGCGGCGTCTGCCAGACGAATGTAATTTGTCCGCCAGGCCCCTTGAGGGCCTTCGGATCGCTGACTGCGCGCGCCGCCAGCAGATTGCGCATGGCATCCGGCGACTCGCTGTCTGCGTCCGGGCGTTGCAACACCACGATATGGCAGTGTTCCAGCAACTCTTCCCAACGATGCCAGCTGGGCAGCCCGCAAAAGGCGTCCCAACCCAGCAACAGGAACAACTGGTCATCGGCGGCCAACTCGGCCCGCATCGATTCCAGGGTATCTATGGTGTACGACGGCTTGTCCCGCTGCAGTTCGCGGTCATCCACCGTCAAGGGTGAAACACCGGCTACTGCGCGCTGAACCATCGCCAGACGGTCCTGCGCCGAAACGCTCGGTGTGTCGCGATGAGGCGGCCTGGCACTGGGTGTCAGGCGCAACTCATCGAATTCAAGCAGCTCGGCGACTTCCAGCGCACCGCGCAAATGACCGATGTGCACAGGATCGAACGTGCCTCCCAGCATGCCGATACGTCGAGCGCGCAACGCCTGGGTCGGTCCCGATGCAGCAGGTTCGACCACAGCATTCGCAAGACCGTCGGCGTGCTGTTCAGGCACGGCCAAGTCAGGCAGGCTCCTGTCCGCGAAGCTGACCGTCACCGATCACGATGTACTTCTCGCAGGTCAGGCCTTCCAGACCGACCGGGCCGCGGGCGTGCAGCTTATCAGTAGAAATGCCGATCTCGGCACCCAATCCGTATTCGAAACCATCGGCGAAGCTGGTCGGGGCGTTGATCATCACCGAACTGGAGTCGACCTCGGCCATGAAGCGCCGGGTTTGCCCCTGATGTTCGGAAACGATGGCGTCGCTGTGGTGCGAGCCATAGTGGTTGATGTGTTCGATGGCTTCATCCAGCCCGGTCACGATGCGGATAGACAGGATCGGCGCCAGATACTCGGTGTGCCAGTCTTCTTCGGTCGCTGCAACGGCCTCGATCAGATCGCGGGTGCGCTCACAACCGCGCAGCTCGACGCCCTTTTCCCGGAACTGTGCAGCCATTGGCGGCAGGAAGTCAGCGGCAATGGCCTGATCGACCAGCAAGGTTTCCATCGCGCCGCAGATACCGTAACGGTAGGTCTTGGCGTTGAACGCAATACGCTGTGCCTTGGGCAGGTCGGCGTGGGCACTGACGTAAACGTGGCAGATACCGTCCAGGTGCTTGATGACCGGCACCCGGGCATCGCGACTGACACGCTCGATCAGGCCCTTGCCTCCACGTGGAACGATGACGTCCACATACTCGGGCATGGTGATCAGGGCGCCAACGGCGGCACGGTCAGTGGTCTCGACCACTTGCACCACAGCGGCGGGCAAACCGGCTTCGGCCAGACCGCTCTGCACGCAGGTGGCAATGGCGCGATTGGAATGAATGGCTTCGGAGCCGCCGCGCAAAATGGTCGCGTTACCGGACTTCAGGCACAGGCTCGCCGCATCGATGGTCACGTTCGGACGCGACTCGTAGATGATCCCTACCACGCCCAGAGGCACACGCATCTTGCCGACCTGAATACCCGACGGTACGAAGCTCATGTCGCGGATGGCGCCGATGGGGTCGGCCAGATTGGCTACCTGACGCAGCCCTTCGATCATCTTGTCGATGCGTGCGGGGGTCAGGGTCAGACGTTCGAGCATGGCCGGTTCCAGCCCATTGGCACGACCGGCCGCCAGGTCCAGCTCATTGGCAGCGGACAATTCAGTGCGTGCAGCGTCCAGCGCCGCCGCAGTCGCCAACAGGGCGCGGTTTTTCTGCGCAGTGCTGGCGCGGCCGATCACTCGCGAAGCTTCACGGGCGGCGCGACCCAGGCGGGTCATGTAGTCAAGAACGGACTCAGTCATGGTCTCAGAGGTCTTGGCAGGGAAGAAAGCGGCCGATTATAGCTGTCGGGCACGTGTAACGACAGCGGTGAGGGGCGGATGGTCGAAAACTCATGATGCAAGCCCTGTGGAAGATTCTGCGGTCGTCTGCAATCTGTAGGAGCGAATTCATTCGCGATGCGGTGTGCCAGCCAACAGTGAGGTTGAATGTGCTTACGTTTCGCGAATGAATTCGCTCCCACAGGTTGCTCCAACAGGGCCGTTTGATGACCAAGAAATTGCTATGATCCGCCGCCTGACCCACTGATCAGCGCCCCGACCCGACCATGTCCAACGCTTTGCCCGACAGTTTCTTCAACCGCGACGCGCAGCTGCTTGCCCGGGATTTGCTGGGCAAAGTCATACGCCATCGGGTCGGCGAGCTCTGGTTGTCCGTGCGCATCATCGAGACAGAAGCCTATTACTGCGCAGAAAAAGGCAGCCATGCGTCCCTGGGCTACACCGAAAAACGCAAGGCGCTGTTCCTCGATGGTGGCCACATTTATATGTACTACGCCCGTGGCGGTGATTCGCTGAACTTCAGTGCCGAGGGCCCGGGCAACGCGGTGCTGATCAAGTCCGCGTTTCCCTGGGTCGATCACATCTCGGATGCCAACAGCCTGGCGCAGATGCAATTGAACAATCCCGACGCCAGCGGCGCGATGCGTGCCCCCGAGCGCCTGTGTGGGGGCCAGACCCTGCTGTGCAAAGCGCTGGGCCTGAAAGTGCCGGTGTGGGACGCCAAGCGTTTCGATCCTCAGCAACTGTTCGTCGAAGACGTCGGCCTGGTCCCGGAGCGCATCATCCAGACCACCCGCCTGGGCATACCGTCTGGTCGCGACGAGCATTTGATGTACCGCTTCGTCGATGGCCAATACGCCCGATTCTGCACCCGAAACCCGCTACGACGCGGCCAACTGGAAGGCCGCGATTACTTTTTACTGGATCAAGGAAGCTGACCCATGGCCGCGTGGCTCGACAGTATTACTACCTGGCTGACGGCCAATCCCTCGTGGCTAGGCGTGGCAATAATGCTGGTGGCCTTTGTCGAATGCCTGGCCATCGCTGGGATTATCGTGCCCGGTACGGTGGCCCTGTTCGCCATCGCCACCCTGGCTGGCAGTGGCATCCTGCCGTTGGGTGAAACATTGTTGCTGGGTTTTGCAGGCGGCCTGCTGGGCGATGCGGTGTCGTATTTCCTCGGCCGCCGCTTTCATCAGAGCATCCGTCGCCTGCCGGGGCTGCGCACCCACCCGGAGTGGATCGGCGGCGCCGAAACCTATTTCCAGCGCTACGGGATCGGCAGTCTGCTGGTAGGCCGTTTTATCGGCCCGCTGCGCCCGATGCTGCCCATGGTTGCGGGCATGTTCGATATGCCGTTGCTTCGCTTTGCCGCCGTCAGCGTGATTGCCGGGGCGGGCTGGTCGGTTGTCTACCTGCTGCCCGGATGGGCCACCGGCGCCGCGATTCGCTTGCCGTTGCCGGAAGGCTTCTGGCCGCAGGCAGCTCTGATCGGTGGGGGATTCGCGGTGTTGCTGGGGCTCAGCATCCATAGCAGCCTGGGCGGCAAGCGTTACGCGACCCGGCTGATTTCGGCCTTGAGCTTCGTAATGCTGGCCGGGCTGTTTCTGGGCTGGCCGTACCTGAATGCATTCGATCACGGCGTGATGACGCTGGTGCAGGAGCACCGCAGCCCGGCAGCAGAAACCTTCGTAGTGATGGTGACGCGCATGGGCGACTTCAAAGCCCAGCTCATGATCGGATCGGTGCTTTTGATTCTGCTGCTGGCGACCCGGCAATGGCGCCCTGTGCTGTTCGCAGCCACGACCATCATCGGCACCGCACTGGCCAACACGGTGACGAAAAACCTGTTTGCCCGCGCCCGCCCGGATGTTCTGCTTGATCCGCTCACCACCTACAGCATGCCAAGCGGCCACAGCTCAGGCTCGTTCGCGATTCTCATGACCCTGGCGGTGCTGGCCGGACGTGGGCAACCGGTTCGACTGCGCTTGACGTGGCTGCTGCTGGGTGGGGTTCCGGCGCTGTCGATTGCCATGTCACGGGTGTATCTGGGGGCCCATTGGCCAACAGACGTGCTGGCCGGGGCGATGCTTGCGTTCTGTGTCTGCGCCCTTAGCCTGACGCTCGCACAACGCAAAACGCCGCTGGAGGCCATGTCGGCCAAGGTCTGGTGGTTGATTTTGCCCGCGCTGGTGGCGACTTATGGCTTCTTCGCCCTACATGGATTGGCCCATGCGGTGATGCGGTATCAGTATTGAGAGCAGGCTTCTACACCTGCAAATCACCCTGCATCTCGTCCAGCAGATCCTGAATGGCGTCGAGCTTCTCTTCGGCGTCGTCGATTTCCAGCAGTTCGATCTTGTCTTCCTCGGCGAAGGGCAAGAGGTACGCGAGCTGGTTGGCCAATGACTGCTGCCCGCTGGCGCTGAGCCCCATGTTCAACGCGGCGACCATCGGATGCTCGGCCAGGGCCTCCAGCAGCGCGACAAGATCTGCGTCTTCTTCCTGCAACGGTTGATCCTGAGGCTCGTCCAGCCACTGCACATCGGCGACCAACAACTGATCGCGCTGGGCTTCGGCGTGCAGCACGCGAAAGCGACGACCGCCGACCACCCGAATCCCCAACAGGCCGTTGTCCTGCTGCTGAAAGTCCCGTACCAGGGCTTCACAACCAATCTGCGAATAGCCGTTCGGCGCATCGCCGACTTCCGAGCCCTGGGTGATGCACACCACACCAAAGCCTTCGCCCTGCTTCATGCAGCGACCGATCATGTCCAGGTAGCGCGCCTCGAACAATTGCAGGTCGAGCACGCAACCGGGGAACAGCACAGCATTGAGAGGAAACAGCGGCAATCTCATAAATCCATCCTTAAACAGCCAAAGACACCGCCAGCGGCAGGAACAACGCTGTGGCAACGCCCATCAGACTCATGGCCAACGCAGCGAAGGCCCCACATTCTTCACTTTCCTGCAGCGCCACGGAAGTACCGACCGCATGGGCGGTCAGCCCGAGCGCCATTCCACGGGCTGCCGGGTTTTCCACTCGTGCCAGGGTCAACAGCCCAGGGCCGAATATCGCGCCGATCACGCCCGTGATCAATACAAATACCGCCGCAAGTGCAGCAACGCCGCCGATCTGCTCGGCCACCAGCATCGCGATGGGCGAGGTGACGGATTTAGGGGCCATGGTCATGAGGATCATGTGCTCGGCCCCCAGCAGCCAGCCCAGCAGGACACACAAGCCGGTGGCCACTACGCCACCAATCAGTAGCGTAGTAAAAGTTGGCCAGAACAATTGCCGAATCCGTCGCAGATTCAGATAAAGCGGCACAGCCAGGGCAACGGTCGCAGGCCCCAACAGAATGCTGAGGATATCCGTGCTTTTGCGATACTCGACGTAATCCACCCCGCACGCGACCAGGATGCAGATCACCACCAGCATCGACACCAGCACCGGCTGCAGGAAGACCCAGCGGGTTTTCTCGTAGCAGGCCAGTATCAGTTGATAAGCGCCCAGGGTTATGGCGATGCCGAACAACGGGTGATGAATCACCGCCAGCCACGCCCCTTGCCAGTCAGGATTCATGAGTGCCCCCACGTCGTGCCTGACGCTGGATCAGCTTCTGCATCAACCAGCCCACGAAAGGCAAGGCAATCATCAGGGACAACACCAGGGAGCCGACGATGGGCCAGAAGTCAGCGGCGATGTCGGCGGCATACACCATCACGCCCACCGCAGGCGGCACCAGCAGCAACGGCAAATAACGCAACAGGCTGCTGGCGGCAAGGCTCAGAGATTCGCTGACTTCACCGCGCACCATGAGGTAGACGATCAGCAGCACCAGACCAATGATCGGCCCGGGCAACATCGTCAGGAATAAATGGTTGAGCGCCGTGCCCACTAACTGGAACAACACCAGCCAGGTCAGACCTCGTAGCAGCATGAAGAAACTCCGGAAAATTCGCGGCGCCATTATAAGCATGGGGCCATATCAGCTATGGGTCGGCATTCGCTTTAACAAGGATGCTTGACCAACCCGCAACCCCGTGCTGATCTTCAGGGGTCGCCGTGGGCAAATACCTACAAGCGAATAGTCTAGAAGCTACAAAGTCCATCAAATAACGATGTAGCTCTACCCATTTAAGGCAAGGAGAGTGCCAATGCCCTTTGTACCTGCTGCAGAGCTCAAGAATTATGTAGGCAAGGAACTGGGATGTTCCGAGTGGCTGACGATCGACCAAGACCGCATCAACCTGTTTGCCGAAGCCACTGGCGATTACCAGTTCATCCACGTCGACCCGGTCAAGGCGGCCAAGACACCTTTTGGCAGCACCATTGCCCACGGCTTTCTGTCGTTGTCGCTGATCCCCAAATTGATGGAAGACCTGCTGTTGCTGCCTGAGGGCCTGAAAATGGCCGTCAACTACGGCTTGGACAGCGTACGTTTCATCCAGCCGGTAAAAGTCGACTCACGCGTCCGTCTAAAAGTTTCCCTGACCGAAGTCAGCGAGAAAAAAGCTGGCCAATGGCTGCTCAAAGCCACAGCCACACTGGAAATCGAAGGGCAAGACAAGCCAGCGTTCATCGCTGAACCACTGTCACTTTGCTTCGTGTAACACCGATAAAACACGAAACAGTCCGCAATGGCTGTTTCGTCCCCCTGTAACCTGCTTCGTAGCTACGGCATACTCGCACCGGCTGTGTGATAGCGATGCCCCGTTAGCGCCTGATCACGCCTGGAATCACCTTGCTCAGGATCGACCATGCGCGCGCTTGCCCCTCTCGCTTTGACCCTTTTAATCGCTGCCTGCGGTGACGGCGAACCGCTGTCGCCTCCCAACGCGCGCCTGCCCGATGGCGGCCGTTATCGCGGTGAGGTGGTCAATGGCCTGCTGCAGGGACAAGGCCGGGTCGACTACCCGAACGGCAGTTGGTACAGCGGGCACTTCCAGGATGGCCAATGGAACGGTGAAGGCGAATGGCACGCCAGTAACGGCGACGTTTACAAGGGCGGCTTCCGCAACGGGCTGTACGATGGCCAGGGCAGTCAGGTCACCAGCAACGGCAGCTATGTCGGCGAGTTCAAACTGGGACGACGCGACGGCGAAGGCACGCTCAAAGAAAAGGGCATGACTTACCGCGGCGAGTTCAAGGCCGGCCAGTACGAAGGGCTTGGGCGTCTGGAGCTCGAAGACGGCAGCCAGTACCAGGGCCAGTTTGCCCACGGCAAGCCCAACGGCGAAGGCCAGCGCAGCGATTCCAGCGGCAACCAGTTCAGTGGTAAGTTCGTCAACGGCCAGCTGGAGGGCAATGGCACCTTCAACAGCGCCGACGGCGATCAGTATGTCGGGGGCTTTCGCAACAGCCAGTTGCAAGGTCGGGGCCGTTACGAGAACAGCGACGGCGATGTGTGGCTCGGCCAGTTCAAGGAAGGCGCACTCAACGGCAAAGGCGAACTGATCGGCGCCGACGGCAGCCGTTATCAAGGGCAGTTCCGTAACTGGCGCTTCTCCGGCGACGGCAATCTGAAACTGGTGGATGGCAGCACCTACGTCGGCCAGTTCGACAACGACACCTATCAAGGCCGGGGCATCCTCAGCGCGCCTGACGGCACCCTGCAAAGCGGCATCTGGGCCAACGGCCAGCGGGTGCGTGATGCCCAGGGCAAACTGCTGCCCGACCCGCTGGAAACCGGTTTGCTGGCCCAAGGGCCGTTGCTGGAGAAAGCCTTGGCGGCCGTGCCCGCGTCCACCCCCGCCGTCGAGCTTTACAGCCTCGTGGTGGCGGGCGATGGCAAGCAAAGCGTGTTCATGCGCGAAGCGGACTATGTCAGCAACCTGCTGGCGACCCGTTTTGGTGCATTCGGCCAGATCAGCCTGGTCAACCACCGCGATCACCTGATCGACCGCCCCATGGCCACCCGCGAAACCATCAGCCGCGCCGTGCAGACCCTGGCGCAACGCAGCGGCCCGGAAGACCTGATCTTCATTTACCTGACCAGCCATGGCACCCACGAGCACGAACTGGTGCTCGACGAACCACGCCTGGAACTGGCTGACCTGCCTGCCGATGAGCTGGCCGCCGTTCTCGCGCCGCTGAAAAACCGCGACAAGATCATCGTGATCTCTTCCTGCTACTCCGGTGGCTTCATTCCGGCGCTCAAGGATGACCGCACCATGGTCATCACCGCGTCCCGGGCAGACCGCGTTTCATTCGGTTGTTCAGAAGAAGCAGATTTCACTTACTTCGGCGACGCACTCTTCAGCAAAGCGCTGGTCGAAACCGATGACCTGCAGCAAGCCTTCAACAATGCCAAGGCGCTGGTAGCACAACGAGAGATCGCCGAAAACTACGAAGCATCCGAGCCGCAGATATGGGCTCCCAAGGGGGTCGTCGCACGCTGGCAACTGTTGCGCAAGAATCAGGCTGAACGCGCACTCAACACCACCACGTTGTCTCGCAGGGAAGCGAAGACTGCGGGCAGCCGCTAGGCTGATTTGTATCGAGGGAGAATTTATATGTACCTGACGCCGCAACACATCCTGTTGGCAGGTGCCACCGGCCTGACCGGTGAGCACTTGTTGGATCGCCTGCTGAACGAACCAACCGTGACCCGTGTATTGGCCCCCACCCGCCGTGCACTGGCCGAACACCCACACCTGGAAAACCCGGTGGGCGAACTCGCTGCCCTGCTGCCCAACCTCAGCGGCCAGGTGGACATCGCGTTCTGCTGCCTGGGGTCGACGATCAAGCAGGCGGGGTCGAAAGAGGCGTTTCACGCCATCGATCATGACCTGGTAGTCGCGTTCGGCAAGCGCGCCAGGGAAATGGGCGCCCGGCATCTGGTGGTCATCAGCGCCGTGAGTGCCGATGCGACATCCAGCATCTTCTACAGCCGTACCAAAGGCGAAATGGAACAGTCGCTGATTGCCCAGGACTGGCCACAACTGACTATCGCCCGTCCGTCACTGTTGATCGGCAATCGCAGCGACCAGCGCCTGGCCGAAATACTGGCGGCACCGCTGGCCAAGTTGATTCCAGGCAAATACGGCGCCATCGAAGCCTGCAACCTGGCTTGGGCGCTGTGGCGTCTGGCACTGGAAGAGCAGGATGGCGTGCGGATTGTCGAGTCGGATGAGCTGAGGAAGCTGGGTAAATAGCCCCATCCGAACGAGTAAATCACTGTTGGAGCGAGGCTTGCCCGCGAAGAGTTCGGTACAGTCAGCGAATATCTTCGAATCTGAACCATCGCATTCGCGGGCAAGCCTCGCTCCAACAAAGTTCCCCCTAATGGTGGCGAGCTTGCTGGCAAAGACTAGAACCCACCCGTAGCGCCATACCCGACACCGAGCGCGGTCAGCACAGACAGCGGCAACAGCAGCGTGTCGAGCAGCGCGCTGGCTGGGAGATCAATACCCGGATAGCGCGGTGCCTTGGCACCGAACCTGTCCATCTCGCAGCAACCCCCTTGCATCGCATACAAATCCAGGCGCGTACCCGAATAGACAATCGGCGCTCCCGGCTGCGCGGCTGTGAGCGTACGTGCGGTCGAGCAGCCGACCATGGTCAATGCCAGTACGATCAGAAAAAGCTTATTCATCGGCGCCCAGGTGATGTTCGCCCCAACGAGGGAGCATGTCTTGAGGGATATTCAGCAGATTGAGGATCCGTGCGACCACGAAGTCGATCAAGTCATCAATCGTCTGGGGTTGGTGATAAAAACCCGGTGACGCGGGAAGAATGGTCACGCCCATGTTCGACAGCCTGAGCATGTTTTCCAGGTGAATACTGGAGAACGGCGCTTCACGGGGCACCAGAATCAGCTGGCGCCGCTCCTTGATGGTCACATCGGCGGCGCGCTCGATCAGGTTGTTGCAGGCACCTGTGGCAATGGCCGACAGCGTGCCGGTGGAGCACGGAACCACCACCATCGCCGCTGGCGAGCCCGAACCCGAGGCCACAGGAGACATCCAGTCTTCTTTGCCATAGACACGGATCTGCCCGGCAGCCGCGCCGGTGTATTCGGTCAGGAACGCCTGCATCATCGCAGGCTTGGGTGGTAGCGAAACGTCGGTCTCGGTGGCCATGACCAACTGCGCCGCCTTGGAAATCAGGAAATGCACTTCCCGGTCTTCGCGCACCAGACAATCGAGCAAACGCAGGCCGTAGGGCGCGCCGGACGCGCCGGTCATGGCTACCGTAATGCGTTCAGGGCCGCTCATTGCAATGCCTCGGCCAGTTTGCCGTGCAGACCGCCGAAGCCGCCGTTGCTCATGATCACCACGTGGGTACCGGGCTGAGCCTGGCTTTTGACCTTGGCGATGATGCCATCCAGAGAATCGCAAACCACGGCCGGAACGGAGCACAAGGCTGCCGTCGCGCCCAGGTCCCAACCCAGGTTGGCCGGGGAGTACCAGACCACCTGATCGGCCTGATGAACGCTTTCCGGCAAGCCATCGCGATGGGCGCCGAGCTTCATGGAGCTGGAGCGCGGCTCGATGATCGCAATCAGCGGTGCATCGCCAATCTTCTTGCGCAGGCCATCCAGGGTGGTAGCGATGGCGGTCGGGTGGTGGGCAAAGTCGTCATAAATGGTGATGCCGCGCACCTGCGCAACCTTCTCCATGCGGCGCTTGACGCTTTTGAACGCGCTCAGGGCTTCGACGCCCTGCACCGGCACGACACCGACATGACGCGCAGCCGCCAGGGTCGCCAGGGCGTTGGCCACGTTGTGCTGGCCGGTCATGTCCCATTCGACGATGCCTTGGGCCACGCCCTCGAAGATCACTTCGAAACGCGAGCCGTCGTCACTGAGCAGACGCGCCTGCCATTGGCCGCCTTCGCCTGTGGTCTGTACCGGGGTCCAGCAACCCATCTTGATGACCCGCAGCAAGGCGGGCTCAGTGGTCGGGTGGATCACCAGGCCCTCGCTGGGAATGGTGCGCACCAGATGGTGGAATTGACGCTCGATGGCCGGCAAGTCCGGGAAGATGTCGGCGTGATCGAACTCAAGATTATTGAGGATCGCGGTCCGTGGACGGTAGTGAACGAACTTGGAGCGTTTATCGAAGAAGGCGCTGTCATATTCGTCGGCCTCGACCACGAAGAACGGCGTGCCGCCCAGGCGTGCGGAAACGGCAAAGTTCTGCGGTACGCCGCCGATCAGGAAACCGGGGCTCATGCCCGCGTGCTCCAGCACCCAGGCCAGCATGCTGCTGGTGGTGGTCTTGCCGTGCGTACCGGCCACGGCCAATACCCAGCGATCCTGCAACACGTGATCGGCCAGCCACTGGGGGCCGGACACATATGGCAGGCCCTTGTTCAGCACGTATTCCACGGCGGGGTTGCCACGGGACAGCGCATTGCCGATCACCACCAGGTCCGGGACCGGATCGAGTTGCGCGGGGTCGTAACCCTGAGTCAGCTCGATGCCTTGCGCCTGCAACTGGGTGCTCATCGGAGGATAGACATTGGCATCAGAGCCCGTAACCCGGTGCCCCAACTCTTTGGCGAGCACCGCCAGCGAACCCATGAACGTGCCGCAAATACCAAGGATATGAATGTGCATGACCGACCTCTTAAAACATGGGCGCAGGTTAGCTTAGAGAGGGGTAAGAAGCCATTCAGATGACTGCTGTGCAGTCGATCGCGGGCAAGCCCACTCCTGCATTGATACGTGCAGGAGCGCGCTTGCCCGCGATGCAGACGACCCGGTCCAGACCTTAACGCCCAATCCCGTGCTTGCGCAGCTTGCGGTACAGGGTATTGCGGCTGACACCCAGCTCCTGCGCGCAGTGGGTCATGTGCCAGCGATGAGTTTCCAGGACCGACAGCAACGCGGCACGCTCGGCGTCGTGCAATGGGCGTTCGACCGCAGCGGTCGTGATCGCAGGCGCCGCCTTCTGGCGGATAACCAAGGGCAAATCCTGCCAGCCAATGCTGCCACCCTCGCACAGGGCCGTCAGTGTGCGCAGCACCGTGCGCAACTGACGGACATTGCCGGGCCAGGCGAAGTCCAGCAAGGCCTGGCGCGCAGAAGGGTCCAGCGCCAGGGTTTGACCGCCCGCCTCTTCTTCCAGCAGAAAATCCAGCAACTGCGCTTTGTCGCTGCGCTCGCGCAACGGCGGCAACGCAACGTCCAGGCCGTTCAAACGGTAGTACAGGTCTTCACGAAAGCTGCCGTCGGCCACACAGGCGAGCAGATCACGGTGAGTCGCGCTGATGATGCGCACATCCACCGCATGAGGTTCGCCACCAATCGGCACCACCATGCGGTCTTCCAGCACTCGCAGCAGACGGGTCTGGAGGGCCAGCGGCATGTCGCCGATTTCGTCGAGAAACAACGTCCCGCCGTCGGCCTGCTGCAGCTTGCCCTGCATGCCCTCCTTGCGCGCGCCGGTAAAACTGCCGCCGCGGTAACCGAACAGCTCGCTCTCGATCAGACTCTCAGGGATCGCCGCACAGTTAAGCGCAACAAAAGGTTTCTCCGCCCGCTGACTGGCGTGGTGCACGGCTTTGGCAAACGCTTCTTTGCCGGAACCGGTCTCGCCGTTGATCAACAGCGGTACATCACGCTCAAACACCCGCAGCGCTCGGCGAAAATCATTTTGCAGCGACGCATCTCCCAGGCAGATCCCGCCCAAGGGCCGCAGCACCTTGGGCGCAGCGCTCCTCAGCGCTGACAACACCTGGGGCACAACGCGCGATTGCCCGCGCAGTACCGCGAAAAACTCACGCCCGTCACGAGCACGCAGCGGCCAACTGGCTTTGGCGTCAACACTGGCGCGGCCCAGCAACTCACTCAACGCACAATCGAAGAGGGCTTCCACAGGCTGGCCCATCAGGTGATCCCGCGTGCGCCCCAGCAGGTTTAACGCACTCTGGTTCAGCGCGCTGATCCGCCCTTCCCCGTCGAACGCCAGCAAGCCTTCACTGAACAACCCCACAGAGCCTGCTTGCAGGTGGAAGCGCAGCAGCCATTGATCGTCGAAATGGCGCAGAAAATAACTGCTTTCAATCATCTTCGCCGACAGGCTGACCAGCGCCATGGTGTGGAACTGGCTCTGACGCGAGACGTCCGGCCGCGCCGAAGACACATCCAGCACGGCAAGCAGTTTGCCGTAGGGGTCGAATACCGGGCTTGCGGAACAGGTCAGGCTCGAGTGCTGGCCACGAAAGTGTTCGTCGCGATGAACCGTCAGCACTTGCTGCTCCACCACACAGGTGCCGATGCCGTTTGTGCCTTCCCGGGCCTCGCTCCAATCAGCACCGAGCCACAACCCGGCGTGCTCGAAACTCTTGCGCTCGTTGGGCGCGGTGATGCAATTGAGGATCACACCACGGGCATCCGTCAGCAGCACCGCATGCCCGCCCGACAGTTGCTGATGCAGGCTGGTCATCTCGTTGCCCGCGATACACAGCACCTGCTGCAAGCGCTCGCGCCCTTCAAGCAGGCGGGCATGCTCGAAGACCGTAGGGGTCATCGCTTGTGCGGGGTCCAGATGATGGTCCTCCAGGCAGCGCAGCCAGGAGCGGGCAATGGAAGGGTCGCTGCCGGGGCCGTCGAGGTGGGCTTTGCCACGGGCGACCGTCAGGACTTGTTGGGCGTGCCGAGTCAGATGATTGCTGTGCACTTTTTATTATTCTCCGTCGGAGTTGCTGCCCAGCATCCTCCAGCCCGCCGGGCATTGCAACGGCGGGCGAATTGACACCATTGAGCCGTATCGAAACTGGCACAAAGTGTCACGCCCACCTGTCTCGCCCGCGATACGCAAACGGTTTTTTTGCCCGTCCATCAGCGCCAAAGCCCCATAAACAGGGCACCACAAGGCAGTGGCCCGTCCTTTGCTCTACGCTTAATCTACCGCTGTACGCGTTATCCCCACACAACCATAAGAGCCAGGAGATACCCACCATGCGTTATGCACACCCCGGTACTGAAGGCGCCATCGTTTCCTTCAAGGACCGTTATGGCAACTACATCGGTGGCGAGTTTGTCCCGCCGGTCAAAGGCCAATATTTCACCAACACTTCGCCGGTCAATGGCCAGCCAATTGCCGAATTCCCGCGTTCCACGGCCGAAGACATCGATAAAGCCCTCGATGCCGCCCACGCCGCAGCCGATGCCTGGGGCAAGACCTCTGTGCAGGCACGTTCGCTGACCCTGCTGAAAATCGCCGACCGTATCGAAGCCAACCTGGAAGTGCTGGCCCTGACCGAAACCTGGGACAACGGCAAAGCCATCCGCGAAACCCTGAACGCCGACATCCCGCTGGCTGCCGACCACTTCCGTTATTTCGCTGGCGTGTTGCGTGCTCAGGAAGGCAGTGCTGCCGAGATCGACGGCAACACCGTGGCCTATCACATTCATGAACCACTGGGCGTGGTCGGGCAGATCATTCCGTGGAACTTCCCGCTGCTGATGGCCGCCTGGAAACTCGCACCTGCACTGGCTGCCGGTAACTGCATCGTGCTAAAGCCCGCCGAGCAAACCCCGCTGGGCATCAGTGTGCTGATGGAACTGATCGGTGATCTGCTGCCTAAAGGCGTGCTGAACATCGTGCAGGGTTATGGCCGCGAAGCCGGTGAAGCCCTGGCCAGCAGCAAGCGCATCGCCAAGATCGCTTTCACCGGCTCGACACCGGTGGGCTCACACATCATGAAACTGGCGGCGGACAACATCATCCCGTCCACCGTGGAACTGGGCGGCAAATCGCCGAACATCTTCTTCGAAGACATCATGAGCGCCGAGCCGGAGTTCATCGACAAGGCCGCAGAAGGCCTGGTGCTGGCGTTCTTCAACCAGGGCGAAGTCTGCACCTGCCCTTCCCGTGCACTGGTGCAGGAGTCGATTTATCCGCAGTTCATGGAAGCGGTGATGCGCAAGGTCGAGAAGATCAAGCGTGGCGACCCGCTGGACACCGACACCATGGTCGGCGCCCAGGCTTCCGAGCAGCAGTTCGACAAGATCCTGTCGTACCTGGAAATCGCCAAGGGTGAAGGCGCCGAGCTGCTGACCGGCGGCAAGGTGGAAAAACTGGAGGGCGACCTGTCCAGCGGCTACTACATCCAGCCGACCCTGCTCAAAGGCAACAACAAGATGCGCGTGTTCCAGGAGGAAATCTTCGGGCCAGTGGTCAGCATCACGACCTTCAAGGACGAAGCCGAAGCCATCGCGATTGCCAACGACACCGAGTTCGGCCTGGGTGCAGGTCTGTGGACCCGCGACATCAACCGCGCCTACCGCGTGGGCCGGGCCATCAAGGCCGGTCGCGTCTGGACCAACTGCTACCACCTGTACCCTGCGCATGCAGCGTTCGGCGGCTACAAGAAATCCGGCGTCGGCCGCGAAACCCACAAGATCGCGCTTGAGCACTACCAGCAGACCAAAAACCTGTTGGTGAGCTACGACACCCATCCGCTGGGCTTCTTCTAAGCTTCGTGGATTGACTGCCAACGGCCTCTTCGGAGGCCGTTGGTTTTTGTGCCCCAAAACAGTTCACCCCTGCTCCAAAGCAAGCCGCTCTCTAGCCTGGACAGCTCATTTCACCCCTGAATTGGCGCGACCCCATGCTATGGAGTATTAATTGCTTACGTTTGCTCCCTAAAAATACGTCCCGCACATGGGGCAGGACGTCACGGAGAATCTGAATGGCAAGTTTTTCCCACTCTGTCGGCGCGCAGACGTATCGCTTCGACAGCCTCAAGGATGTGATGGCCAAGGCCAGTCCTGCGCGCTCAGGTGATTTTCTGGCTGGCGTTGCGGCGCAGAACGATGGCGAACGGGTCGCCGCGCAGATGGCGCTGGCGAACATCCCGCTCAAGCATTTTCTTGAAGAAGCCCTGATCCCTTACGAAAGCGATGAAGTCACACGGCTGATCATCGACACCCATGACGTTGCAGCCTTTGCACCGGTCAGCCATTTGACCGTGGGCGGTTTCCGCGACTGGCTGCTCAGCGACAAGGCCGACGAAGCCAGCCTGCGCGCGCTCGCCCCCGGGTTGACGCCGGAAATGGCCGCTGCCGTGTCGAAAATCATGCGCGTGCAGGATCTGATTCTGGTGGCGCAGAAGATTCGTGTGGTCACCCAATTCCGCAACACCCTGGGCCTGCGCGGTCGCCTGTCGACACGCCTGCAACCCAATCACCCGACCGATGAGCCCTCAGGCATCGCGGCCAGTATCCTCGACGGCCTGTTGTACGGTAACGGCGACGCCATGATCGGCATCAACCCGGCCACAGACAGCACCTCGTCGATCTGCGCGATGCTGGAAATGCTCGATGCCATCATCCAGCGTTACGAGATTCCGACCCAGGCATGTGTCTTGACCCACGTCACGACCTCCATTGAGGTCATCAATCGTGGTGTGCCGGTAGACCTGGTTTTCCAATCGATCACGGGCACCGAAGCGGCCAACACCAGTTTCGGCATCAACCTGCAACTGCTGCAGGAAGGCTACGAAGCGGGCCTGAGCCTCAATCGCGGCACGCTGGGGCAGAACCTGATGTATTTCGAGACCGGCCAGGGCAGCGCGCTGTCGGCCAACGCTCACCATGGCGTCGATCAACAGACCTGTGAAACCCGCGCCTACGCCGTCGCCCGGCATTTCAAGCCGTTTCTGGTCAACACGGTGGTCGGCTTCATTGGCCCTGAGTACCTGTACAACGGCAAGCAGATCATCCGCGCAGGGCTGGAGGATCACTTCTGCGGCAAGCTGCTGGGCGTGCCCATGGGTTGTGACATCTGCTACACCAACCACGCCGAAGCCGACCAGGACGACATGGACACCCTGCTGACCCTGCTGGGTGTGGCCGGGATCAACTTCATCATGGGCATCCCCGGCTCCGACGACATCATGCTCAACTACCAGACCACCTCGTTCCACGACGCCCTGTATGCGCGGCAGACCCTGGGTTTACGGCCAGCGCCGGAATACGAGGCCTGGCTGGCCAGAATGGGCATCTTCACCCAGGCCGATGGGCATGTGCATTTCGGCGACAGCCTGCCACCGGCCTTCCGCCACGCGCTGGCGCATCTAGGATGAGTGAACGGCCCATGGATCAATACATTGAATCGCCCGACGATGCTGCCGGAAGCACCCCCAACCCATGGCTGGAGCTGCGCCGCCTGACACCCGCCCGTATTGCCCTGGGGCGTACCGGCACCAGCATGCCCACCAGCGCTCAACTGGACTTCCAGTTCGCCCACGCCCAGGCCCGCGACGCCGTGCACCTGCCGTTCGACCCTGCAGGCCTGACCGCGCAACTGGCCGAAAAGGGCCGCAAAACGTTATTGCTGCACAGCGCCGCCGCTGACCGGGACGCCTACCTGCAACGCCCGGACCGTGGGCGTCGCCTGAATGAAGCGTCGATCGAGCAACTGCGCGACTTCGCCCGGGCCAACCCCGGTGGCGTCGATCTGGCGATTGTCGTTGCCGATGGCCTGTCTTCGCTGGCGGTGCATCGCCACACCGTGCCCTTCCTTGAGCGACTGGAGGAGCAGGTCGCCGCTGAAGGCTGGTCGGTCTCGCCAGTGATTCTGGTGGAGCAGGGCCGGGTCGCCGTGGCGGATGAAGTCGGTGAATTGCTCGGCGCGAAGATGGTGGTGATCCTGATCGGCGAGCGCCCTGGCCTCAGTTCCCCCGACAGCCTGGGCCTTTATTTCACCTATGCACCCAGGGTCGGGCTGACCGACGCCAGCCGCAATTGTATTTCCAATGTGCGCCTTGAAGGCCTCAGTTACGCAATGGCGGCACATCGCCTGCTATACCTGATGCGTGAGGCATGTAGACGCCAGTTGTCAGGCGTTAACCTCAAGGACGAAGCGCAACTGCAAACCCTGGAGTCGGACGCCGCCCAGGACCCGGGTGCGAACAGGAACTTTCTGCTGGCCGGCCCAGAGGACTGAGCCACCATTGGATTGCGCTTTCTAACGTCATTAGGCAGCATCGGATGCGACTGCCCGAGCAATCCGCTCGTTGTCACCCTCCGTGCACAATCACAATGAAGTCGAGGCCCAACCATGCGGATCATTCAAGCCACCCTGGAGCATCTGGACCTGCTGAGCCCGCTGTTCGTCAAATACCGCGAGTTTTACGGCGAACTGCCCTTCCCGGAATCCTCACGCAGCTTTCTGGAAAAACGCCTGCGTCGCGAAGAGTCAGTGATCTATCTGGCGCTGCACGACGAGGACGACAGCAAATTGCTGGGGTTCTGCCAGCTGTATCCAAGCTATTCGTCGCTCTCCCTCAAGCGGGTGTGGATTCTCAATGACATCTACGTCGCCGAAGATGCCCGTCGTCAGCTGGTCGCCGACCACCTGATCAAAAGTGCGAAAAAGATGGCCAAGGAATCACAGGCCGTGCGCATGCGTGTGTCCACCAGCAGCAACAACGCCGTGGCACAAAAGGTCTATGAATCAATTGGTTTCAAAGAAGATACAGAATTCAAGAACTACGTGTTACCCATCAGCCAGGGTTGACCAGATACCGCAAAACCCTGTGGGTACGGGCTTGCCAGCGATTTGTCTGACACCGTGACGTCAAAAAAGATGACATCGCGGGCGAGTCCGTTCCTACAAAGTATTGAGTCGCCATCAATTTGACCTACACGGTTTTCACCCGCCACCGTCTATAATCGGCCGCCATAACCCTCGCAGTCTTCTTTCGCACGCGATCCCGGACCGGGTCATAAACACAGGTGCCGCATATGGATTTCAACCCGCTAGACCTGATTCTGCATCTCGACGTTTACCTCGACATGCTGGTTACCAACTACGGCACCTGGGTCTACGCGATCCTGTTCCTGGTGATCTTCTGTGAAACCGGACTGGTAGTAACACCTTTTCTGCCGGGCGATTCGCTACTGTTCATCGCGGGCGCCGTGGCTGCCGGTGGCGGCATGGACCCTGTTCTGCTGGCAGGCTTGCTGATGCTGGCAGCCATTCTGGGGGACAGCACCAACTACGTCATAGGCCGAACGGCCGGCGAGAAGCTGTTCAGTAATCCGAACTCGAAGATCTTCCGCCGCGACTACCTCGAACGTACCCACGAATTCTACGAGCGCCATGGCGGCAAGACCGTGACCCTGGCGCGCTTCCTGCCCATCGTGCGTACCTTCGCGCCCTTCGTGGCGGGCATTGGCAAGATGTTCTACCCGCGCTTCGTCGGTTTCAGCGTCTTTGGTTCTATCCTGTGGGTGGGCGGCCTGGTCACTCTGGGTTACTTCTTCGGCAACGTGCCGTTCATCAAGAAAAACCTGTCGCTGCTGGTGCTGTTCATCATTGTGCTGTCCCTGCTGCCAATGATCATTGGCCTGGTGAAAAGCCGCCTGGGCCGCTCCGCCGACGCACGCTGAACGATGTGGTCGCTCAGCGACTGGCGCAAACGCCGCACCCTGGCCAGACACCCGGTTGAACCACAGGTCTGGCAGCGTGTGCTGCGCCGGCTGGCCATTCTCGATGGCCTGACGGCGGACCAGAGCCAGCAACTGCTCGAAAACAGCGTGCTGTTCCTGCAAGCCAAACATCTCACCGCCTTGCCAGGTGTCGAACTGGACCAGGAACAGCGTTTGTTCCTGGCTGCCCAGGCGCAGTTGCCGCTGCTCACCCTCGGGGACCTGAACTGGTATCAGGGCTTTCACGAACTGATCCTGTACCCCGATGACTTTGTCAGCCCACAGCGCCACCGCGACTCCAGCGGCGTCGAGCATGAATGGGATGGCGAACACAGCGGCGAAGCCTGGTCGCAAGGGCCGGTAATCCTGGCATGGCCGGGCGTGCTGTCCAGCGGTGGCTGGGATGCCTACAACCTGGTGATCCACGAACTGGCGCACAAGCTGGACATGCTCAATGGCGGTGCCAACGGCATGCCGCCGCTGCACAGCGACATGCGGGTCAGCGACTGGGCCAGTGCCATGCAAGACGCCTACGACGACCTCAACCGGCAACTGGATCGCGATCCGGACGCCGAGACCGCCATAGACCCGTATGCAGCCGAAAACCCTGCGGAGTTCTTCGCGGTCACCAGCGAATATTTCTTCAGCGCCCCGGATTTACTGGCCCAGGCATACCCGCTGGTCTACCAGCAGCTCAAGGGGTTTTACCGGCAGGATCCTCTGGCGCGATTGCAGGTACTTCAACATTCCAATCCGCACTACCAAGCCCAGACCAAGGTCTAGCAGCGCATAGCCACGCGTGGCAACGGCGCTGGAATATGCCTATAATCGCGGCCACTTTTCGGCGTAAGAACCGAAGTCTGAATGGTCAACCAAGGGGGCAATGCCCAATGAGCTACAGCAAGATTCCGGCTGGTAAAGACCTGCCGAACGACATCTACGTCGCGATCGAAATACCGGCCAACCACGCGCCGATCAAATACGAAATCGACAAAGAAACCGATTGCCTGTTCGTTGACCGTTTCATGGCCACCCCGATGTTCTACCCGGCCAACTACGGTTTCATCCCTAACACCCTGGCTGACGATGGCGACCCCCTCGACGTGCTGGTCGTGACCCCTTACCCGGTTTCCCCTGGTTCGGTGATCCGCGCTCGTCCAGTCGGCATCCTGCACATGACCGACGACGGCGGCGGCGATGCCAAAGTCATCGCAGTCCCGCACGACAAGCTGTCGCAGCTGTACGTTGACGTGAAAGAGTACACCGACCTGCCAGCCCTGCTGCTGGAGCAGATCAAGCACTTCTTCGAGAACTATAAGGATCTCGAGAAAGGCAAGTGGGTAAAAATCGAAGGCTGGGGCAACGCTGATGACGCCCGCGCCGAGATTCTGAAGTCGGTTGCAGCGTTCAAAGGCTGATAACAGACTGTCCCTACGGATTGGCGGAACACTCCGCCTTTCTGTAGGGCGCTCCCAGCGCAGTTTCACCCGCCCGCCCAGACAGTAATTCCCCGCCGACACCCCGCACTACACGCTGCCTGTCCCTGCACGCCTCAAGTATCTTTCGCCGTCCAAAACCTGATTGGATCGCTCACCACTGACGTATTTAAAACGCCCACGAAGAAAAAAGATGATGGACGGCAAACACAATGTTTGTGTTTTGCGAACGCACCAATGACAAGAAACATCGCTGTCGGTGAAATAACGGCCCAGCCCTTGTAAAGCACGTGCCAAACGGCACCGCGCCCATCTATCTCGATCACTCTACGCAGGGGGATTGGTTACCGACTGGATATCAATGCAGGAATAAGCCTACAGACTCTTTTTAAACCTGTAATACATACAATCACTTGAGACTTTGACGCAGCACTTATTTGAACACCTCGTTTATTTAAACAACTCGACGAGCGCCGTAGACTCTGACCCCATGAATACATCAGGTGATCGACTACGCGCCCTCCTGCGGGAGTGCCACCTCACTGCCACGGACTTCGCTGCCAACCGGAAGGTCACGCCACAACACGTGAACAACTGGTTCAAGCGCGGCATACCCATGGCCCGTCTGGAAGAAGTGGCTGAACTACTAACCGTCAATGCACGCTGGCTGCGAACAGGCGAAGGGCCCAAGCACCCCTGCGACTCCGCCAACGACGCAAAAGACAACGACACGCCCATCAACCCGCGGGCCGAACGCACCACCCGCGGGGACATGGACATCCCCCTCTACAAGGAAATGGAGTCCGCCACCGGTGCCGGCAAAACCGTGGTGGCCGAAGTCCCGGGCCACAAGGTCCGCCTGCCTCTGCGCGCACTGCAAACCATGAACGTCGAACCGGCCAACGCCGCCTGCATCACCATGGCTGGCAACAGCATGAGCGACAAGATCCAGGACGGCTCATTGATCGGCATCGATCGCGGCCTCACCCACATCATCGACGGCGAAATGTACGCCCTCGACCACGACGGCATGCTGCGGGTAAAACACCTCTACCGCCTGCCCGGCGGCGGCCTGCGCCTCAGAAGCCAGAACAGCGACGAATACCCGGACGAAACCCTGAGTGCCGAACAGATCAGGGACCAAAGCCTGCGGATACTCGGCTGGGTCTTCTGGTGGTCCACCCTCAACAACCGCCGCCCACCGACGCCCATCCGGTGAAGTTTCGTGAAAGGATGCAAGACCAAGGGTGTCAAGACTGGGCATCAGCAACGAACATCAGTATCATCCGCGCCACGTTTTGGCATCGGCGGCTTTGCGCCAGCCCGATGCCTTGATGAAGCGGGACCATGCTGCCCACCTCATCACCGTCTCCAGTCGTCCTTCATGGACGCACGATTTGAAGGCGGTTGCGGTTTGCCAAAAACAAACCAAGACCGTCCACGAGAAGCCGGCCACAAGCCGGCTTTTTAATTGTCCGAAATCCTCCTGACCAACTCATCGGTATGTAAAGCCGCACGTTACGTGCCCCCAGCCACCCGCGCGCCCTAAGCCTGTACATACCGCTCTTCATACTGGCTGCGACAACTCCAACTTACGCCGCAACTGCTCCACATGCTCTTTTTCCGCCCGCAGGGCCGAGCGCAGTTCCTTGTTTTCCGTTTCCCAGATGCTTGCCCAGCGTGCCGCCTTTTGGCAGCCCAGCAATATCTGCCAGATCTCGCTCAGTTTCAGTGCCTGCATCAACAGCACCAGCAGGATGACGCCCAGCACCAGCAATGCACCTATGGAAATCACGTCCAACGCATTCATATCCGCTTCCTTATTGGGTTCGGGGAGCCCCGAAGACAGCAACACGATATGTAGTGATACGCGACAGGTCTAGAATGTAGACTTATACAGGTAAAGTATTCACACACATGGAGGGGACATGAAACGCACGCAATCCATCGAGCAGGTTCGCTGGGATCTGGCACTTCGCTATCGCTTGATCGAGACCGTTGCCTGGTGGGAAGGCCGGCTGACCACGGGGCACTTGATGCAGAGCTTCGGCATCAGCCGTCAGCAGGCGTCGAAAGATATCAACACCTACATCAATGAGCATGCGTCCAAAAACCTTACATATGACAAAAAAATAAAGGGCTACGTGCCCAGTAAAACCTTCAAACCGCTGTTCATCGACAACAGTGCCAGTGCCTATCTGCACCTGCTTTACCAGAACAACGCCCGCGCACCGCATATCGAAGGCCTGGCCCTGGCCTATGCCCACACCCGAGTACTGGAGGTGCCGGATCGCTCGATCACGGCGGAGATCCTGCGGCCATTGCTCAAGGCCTGCCGTGAACATTTGCGTCTGGACGTTGACTACGTGTCACTCAACAGCCCCGATCCAGAGGGCCGCACCATCGCGCCGCACACGCTGATTTACAGCGGTATGCGCTGGCACGTACGGGCGTACTGCGAAAAGAACCGCAAGTACCGTGACTTTGTACTGAGCCGGCTGCGCGGTGTTCCCGATATCCAGCAAGGTGAAACCGAAAACGGCATCGACGCCGACGAGGCCTGGAACACACCGGTTACCGTGATCATCAAACCGGACGAGGGCCTGACACCGGCACAGAAGCTGATTATCCAGACCGACTTCGGCATGATCGATGGCCAACTGGAGATCCCGACCTGCGGCGCATTGGTGAAGTATGTTTTGCAGCGCTATCAGATCGACCCCAAGCACCTGGACCCCAAGCCCGAGGCGCAGCAGATCGTGGTGGCTAATTTGAAGGATTTGAAGCCCTGGTTGTATGACTGAGACGAGGACTCTTATCAAATACACTCTGCGTCGGATACATCATCAAGCGAAACCGGAGGAATAAGTAGACTTCTCCTACTCGCGGTCAAGAAACGGCTGATAGCCTCTTCGCAATGAAGAGGTAGATCATGCGTCGCAACCGAATATTGCAAAAGTGGTCATCAAGACGTACTCGGTTCATAGCCAATCCACCGCTATGGAAAACCTATGAGTCTTGAGACCCCACCCGCCCAGCTGACTGCATCTGGATACCTATATGCCGGCATCACAAAGTCCTGGTTTCGCCAAATGGCGCGATCTCGTCATGAATCTTGTTTCCAAAGAAATCAAAATTCGCTATATGGGCGCAACGTTGGGCTTTGTCTGGTCATTGGGTAATCCGCTCATTGTCACTCTCACCTATTACGTGGTATTCACTTACATCCTGCCAAGTAACCAGGATCGCTTTGCACTTCATCTGGTAACCGGCGTCGTCCACTGGATGTTACTCTCGCAAATTCTTTCGCAAAGCGGCGAATGGCTGATCCACAACACCCATCTGATTCGCAAGTTACGCTTTCCTCGAATAGTACTTCCTTTATCAGGTGCGCTGACGGTCATCGTCTTCTGGGGCGCTGCAATGATCGTCTATGCCTTGTTATTTACCCTGCTTGGCGGAATAGCAACCAGGGCTTTACTTTTTTACCCCATCGTCCTTATTTCATTCATGGCTTTAATTATCGGGGCAGGACTGGCACTCAGCGTCATACAAATAACCGTACGTGACGCCAAACATTTCATAGATATTCTGGTGCCACTACTCTTCTGGGTCACGCCGATTGTCTGGGTGACATCTGCCCTGCCGGCCGAAACTGCCAAGTTTGTCGCGCTCAACCCAATCGCGCCTTATTTTAATAGTTTCAACGACATCCTCCATGACGGGGTTATTCCGAAAACCAGCGATCTACTATTTTGCGCAGGTCTGGGCATCACGTCCCTTCTGGTGGGTCTCGCCATATTCAAAAAAGCCGACGACAGGGTGGAGTACTTATGAGTAATGTTGTCATCCACGCTGAGAACCTCACCAAACAGTTCACCCTTCGACACAACCGGGGTGGCTTGAAAAAAAAATTCCTGGGGATTTTCGACGCTCAGCTTCGTGAGCGAAGTGAGAGCTTCACAGCAGTAAATGACGTTTCGCTCACGCTCAAAAAAGGCGAGTCGCTGGCGCTGATTGGTCACAACGGTTCAGGCAAGAGTACATTGCTCCAACTGATTTCCGGGATCCTTACTCCTACCGCCGGGAAGCTTAGTACCACAGGTCGAGTCGCCCCCCTTATCGAACTCGGCGTGGGCTTTCATCCCGAGCTTACGGGTGGAGAAAATATCTACCTGAACGCCAGCCTCTTCGGGCTACGCAACAAGGAAACACGTTCTCGATTCAATGAAATCGTGGATTTTTCCGGGCTTGGGGATTTTATCGACACGCCGGTAAAAAATTACTCCTCAGGCATGTACATGAGACTTGGCTTTTCTGTAGCCGTCCATGTAGAGCCACAAACGTTGCTGGCCGATGAAGTTCTGGCCGTGGGTGACCAGGACTTCAAACACAAATGTCACCAGAGAATCCGGGAGATGCAGGAGGATGGTATGGCGCTGATACTGGTTACTCACTCCGTAGAGGAAGGCCAGCTTTTTTGCCAGCGCTACCTGACCCTTGAACGTGGCAAGGCTATTGACTACGGCTCTTTTAAATAACAATTTTTCGCAGCTCAACCATACCGCGCTAATTCTTTAAGCCCACACTTATAAAGGCACGCTCATGTTGCAAATCATTATTCCGATGGCTGGCGCTGGAAGCCGCTTTGCTGTGGCTGGCTACACAGATCCAAAACCACTAATCCCGGTACACGGAATACCGATGATCAAGGTCGTGATCGACAATCTAACACCCGCTTGTCCGCACAAGTTTATCTTCATCTGTCAGGCGGAACATGTGGTGCAATACGATCTGAAAGACAAGCTGAGCGCCTGGGCAACCAACTGCGAAATTATTGAGATCGATGGTTTGACCGAAGGTGCGGCATGCACAGTCTATGCAGCGAAAGAGCTGATCGATAACGCCCACCCGGTCATGATCGCCAACAGCGACCAGTACGTAGACATGGACATCAACCACTACCTGCACGTGATGGAAAATACCAATGCAGACGGTCTTATCATGACAATGAAAGCCAATAATCCTAAATGGTCATTCGTCGGTTTCAATACCAATGGTTTTATAGACCGGGTTGTCGAAAAAGAAGTCATCTCCGATGAGGCAACGGTCGGCATCTACAACTTCCGTACTGGGCGGCAGCTGGTATCCGCAATCGAATCCATGCTCCAAAAGGATCTTCGCGTCAACGGTGAGTTCTACGTAGCGCCGGCCTACAACGAAGTCATCGGGCAAGGTGCCAGGGTAGTCCATTACAGCATCGGCGCCGAGGGCGATGGTATGTACGGCCTTGGTATTCCAGCAGATCTGGACCTGTTCCTGTCGCTACCGATCAGCAAACAAGCGACCTTGGGCGCGGCGACCTGACATGCAGATCATCAGCCACCGTGGCTACTGGCTAAAGAAACCGGAGCGCAACATGCCAGAGGCATTTCATCGGTCATTCGATTTCGGTTTCGGTACCGAGACAGATGTGCGTGATGTTGCTGGTCAACTCGTAATCTCACACGACATGCCTGTCGGGAGTGAGATGACGCTGGACGCGATGCTGGAAATCATGGCGGGGCGCAATCTGCCACTGGCAATAAATATCAAGGCTGATGGTATAGCCCAGCTTCTCAAGGCGACGTTTGAGCAGCATGGCCATACGAACTGGTTTGTCTTCGACATGGCCGTTCCTGACATGCGCAGTTATCTGCAGGCAGATGTGGCCACGTACACCCGACTCAGCGAAGTGGAACCGTCGCCAGCCTGGATAGAGCAGGCCGCAGGTGTCTGGCTTGATGGTTTCGAGAGCGAATGGTTCTCCAATACGGTCATCAGCGAACTCCTTTCCCGGGGCAAGCAAGTTTGCGTGGTGTCTCCGGAGCTACATGGCCGAAACCCTGAAGCGCTATGGCAGCGACTATCCGATCTCAAATCGGACAACCGCCTGACGTTATGCACCGATACCCCTGAAGACGCGGCTAATTACTTCAAGTGAGGCAATAATGATTAAAGCAGTCATTTTCGACATGGACGGCGTCCTCATCGAGGCCAAAGAATGGCATTACGAGGCGCTGAACAAGGCACTCAACCTGTTCGGCTACAACATCAGCCGCCACGAACACTTGACCGCCTACGACGGCCTGCCAACCTCCCGCAAGCTGGACATGCTGAGCATCGAGCACGACCTGCCAGTTGCCCTGCACTCGTTCATCAATGAGATGAAGCAGGTGTACACCATGGAGATCGTGTACGCGCAGTGCAAACCGGTTTTCGTACACCAGTACGCACTGTCGTCATTGAAAAAGCTGGGCTACAAACTGGCGGTTGCATCCAACTCCATACGCAACACCGTCGAGGTGATGATGGACAAGGCAAGTCTGGACCAATACCTCGACTTGCAGCTCTCCAACGAAGACGTGGAGAAGGCCAAACCCGCGCCGGACATTTATACCAAAGCCATAAAACAACTGGCCTTGAAGCCGGAAGAGTGCCTGGTTGTTGAAGACAATGAGAATGGTATCAAGGCCGCCGTGGCATCGGGCGCCCATGTTCTGGTGGTCTCAGAAACGACAGACGTAAATCTCAGCAACATCCTCAACAAGATTGAAGAAATCAATTACAACTTCAACAAGGTGGTCAATCTGTGAATGCGCTGAACATAATTCTGCTCTCAGCAAAAAAAAGCGAGCCGCAGCTGAGTGATGGCGAGTATCCGGATTATCTGTCCGAGTGCGACGGTAAACCCCTGATTCAGTCACTGATCGACAACTGTGCGACGCTCAACCCGAACCAGATCATCTGCATGTTTTCCGATGACGACATCACCAAGTTGCACCTGCGCAACATGGTTCACCAAATACATTCGTCGGCGGGTGTTCTGCCGATTCATGGGGCAACGCAGGGAGCTGCATGCACTGCCCTTCTGGCGAGCAAACAGATCGATAATGAAGATGAGTTGTTGATTTTGAGCACAACCGAGGTCCTGGAAGTAGAGCTGGCAGATGTGATTAACGCATTCCGCAACAACGGCGACGATGCGGGTGTCATCATATTCAGATCATTGCACCCCCGTTACTCATTTGTGCGCCTGACCGACGACCATCATGTGATTGAGGCCGCAGAAAAAAACCCGATCAGTTCCCACGCCGTCGCGGGAATGTACTGGTTCAAGTCCGGTTCCGGGTTTGTCTCGGCGGTAAAGGACATGATCCGAAAAGACGCCAAGGTCAACAATAGCTTTTTCATCTCCCCCTCACTCAATGAACTGGTGCTGCAGCACAAGCAGATTGGCGCTTACCGTATAGAGCCAGCGCAGTACCGCCCGTTGAAGACCCAAAGCCAACTCCAGGCGTTCGAAACAGGGGCAGTACGATGAAAACGGCGATGCTCAAAGACATGATCAAAGGCTGGTTCGTAGGCGGGTTCGAGCCCACGGCCTTGAGCACAGACTCCTGCGAGGTTGGAGTCAAGCACTACAAGGCCGGCGACAAAGAGGCGGCCCACTATCACAAGGTAGCGACCGAGGTGACGGTACTGCTCTCGGGGTCCGTGAGCATGCGTGACCAGGTGTGGGTCGCGGGCGACATCATTGTCCTCGAGCCGGGTGATATCACTGCATTCGAAGCACTGACCGACGCCGCCACTGTCGTTGTGAAAGTACCGGGCGCCCTAAACGATAAGTACCTTGTCTGACCCATGAATACGACCCATCTCCAGCACCACCCACGCCTCGGATATCTATCCACGAACGAACTGCGTGCCCTCCCACCAAGGCTGTCCTTACCCCATGAGTGTGCAAGCCTCATTTCGTTTCGAAAACATCCTTCGCAAAAGCCTGACTTGGTCATCAAGAAGCTGCATGCGGCTCAACGCCCACTGCAGATTTACGGCAACGGGTCGTACTGTTTCTATAGCGTTCAGAGTGACTCGCCACTAGCACCGCTCCTGCTGTGGGACGCAGCTCACTTCCTGAGCGTGGGCGAAAAAATCACCGTTATCGAAGACGCACCTGTTGAGTGCTATCTGGATCGAGAGTACTTCGCCGGAGCGCTCAAGGCAGTCATGCGCTCGCCCACGTCAGTCACCTACGAAAAAGTGTCAACGCTGCCAGCCGAGTCCGATGATGACCTCGATAGCTGGACCTTCGGCCTGCCTGTCGGTCCAGAAGACGCCACAATATTAAATGCCGTTGTGAAGCGCATTCTGGAGATTGATATTCCCAACAAGGAAATCCTCCTGTGCGGCAGACCGGGAAGCAATTTTGCCTACATGGACAAAGTGCGCATTGTTGGTGAAGACATCACCGCCCCACCGGTGCAGATCTGCAAGAAAAAGAACCGACTTGCACTGGAGGCCAAACACAGCAACCTAGTGATCCTGCACGACCGGGTCTTCCTGCCGAAAAATTTCGGCGAAGTCGTTCGTCGCTTTGGCCCACGCTATCCGCTGATGACACTGCAAAGCATGTACTTCGACAATCGGGTCAGCATGCACCCGCGTCGATATTCTGATTACGGTATGGCGATGAGCGAAATTGCCCAGGGCCTGCAGGGCATGCATCGCAATGGCGAAAAATCCGCAATGATTGCGCCATCAATCTTTTCTGAGATTGAGAGGACCGGTTTCGCTTTCGCCAGCTGTATGCGCTACAACAAGGATGCCAACTATCCTACTGGCAGCCTCTATATATGCCGCAAGGACGTATGGAATGCCTACCCTCTGGATGAGTACCTGCACTGGGTCGAATTTGAGGACGTTGAACACGGTCTTCGTGCCTCTAAAGCAGGTATTCCATGCCGTCTGAATCCGTTCGGAATTACTCAGTCGATCACATCCCGCCCCCTGCTGGGCGTGAGGTCACTGGTAGAGTCAGGTAGCGGACGCCTTGGGACCACCCAACCTTGCTACCTCTCGATGCTGAAGAAGAAACCATTGGTCAACGTTGCCACAAAAACCGCGCTGACCAGGCTGCGCCAGTTCGCGACAAAGTACGCTGCCAATCCTGCGGCAATCGCGATTCCGACCGGCCTGAATACTGTCAATACTCGAACCTGGTTGGAGTTGATTAACAATGTGACTCAACAGTCCAAATTCAGAAACGATATCGAGGCAGTCCGTGAGTTCATTTCTGACTTCGCGAAGCTGGTGCTACTTGACCAACTTCCCTACACCACACAAGAGTTTTTGGTTCATCGTTTTCTGATTGCTCCTGTGCAAACCAAGCGAACACTGATCACCCACAGTAGCGAGATTCGCAACATGCTACGCCAACGCACCTGGCAAACCTGGTTCGCCAATGATCCAAAAAACTTCTTCCACTCCAGCTTACTGTCTCTTCCAGGAATCTTGATTTCTGCGATCCGCATCTATAAAAACAATGGCAAGATTTTTTATTTTGAGAATTTTCCCTCGGCGGTGGGCGCAATCTACAACTCCACCCCTTTTAACTCCTACACCGAGACCTCCGCGTGAACATTTTTATTGTTCCCCCTCTCAGCTCTAACCCAACGAACCAGGAGTTAATCACCCAGCTTTCTCGCATCCAGCACCAACGCGGAACAACAGTACCGGTCATTGTAGTAGACAGCCGCAACATTCTGCCCACGCTACCTACCAGCCACTCGCCGATAGATTACAACCAGTTTAAGCTGAGCAACTTCTTTAACTCTAACTGCATTGACGTAAATCTAATCATTGAGTACATGGATAGCATTGAGGCAAACTGGGTCCTGATTGACGCCGGGCAGCATGATCAAGCCACTTGTATCAACTTCATACTAAAACTGTCTCGCTATAACTTCACGAGTTCAAAACTTCGCAATTGTAGCCTTGTATTCAAAGCGCCAGAGGTGTCTTTAGGTCTCTTGGCGCGGACACTCAACGCTTCTTTCAACAACCTGCCAGCAAGCGGCGATGCATTGATCCAGTCAAATCAAATCAGGACGTTACTCATGCTGTCCTACTTCGAAAGAGCCCTGCCACTGCCGGCCGCTGTACTGCGCCGTGCCCGTAAGCTTGCTTCGCATGTTTATCGGCGTTTCTCAAGAGCAGCCTAAGACACATTCAGGTACCGGTTCAGACCGGTTCCCTCGCGGCGGATCGCGCAACCCCACAATAACGGTTGTCGCGCTTAACTTTATGCCTGCTGAAAAGCTCAACAACCAAACCAACGCCAAGGCGGTAAATGTATGAAGCCAGTCGCCCCTGAAAATATCAGCGTTGTTATTCAAGGCCCGCTTTACCGCGACCTGAGCCCGGAGCGAAATATTTTTACCTGCATCGCATCGATAAGGAAGTGCCTTCCGGCTGCTGAAATCGTTGTATCGACCTGGCGGCATGAAGACACCGCCGGGATTGAGGCAGATCAGATCATCGCTCTGGATGATCCTGGATACTTTGTCGACGTTTCAGGTAACCAGATCAACACCAACCGCATGCTGCACTCGACACTGTCGGGTATTCAGGCAACCACGAGGCGTTACGTCATGAAGCTTCGTGCAGACCACAATCTGACCAGCACCGCCCTCGCTGTCATAGGCGAATCAGAAGATGCCACCCCTGAAGAACCGAAACTGTTTGAAACGCCAATCACAGTTACAACGCTCTACATCCGCGACCCAAAACAGGTGCCTATGTTGTTCCACCTCTCGGACCTGGTGCAGTTCGGCAAACGTGAGGACATGCTGAAACTATGGAACCAACCGCTACTCAAGGAAGCCGACACCTTAAAGGACAGGCCCTTTCGCAACCCCTTTGGAAACTTCACGGGTTATTCGGCGGTTTACAAGGTTCCAGAGCAATGTGTCATGCTCGGCGCCATGCGCATGCAGGGCATCGATATCCACCTTGAACACCCCTGTCAGGTACGCATGAGCGACCTGAAACTATGGGAGTCCATCTTGAGGTGCCATTTCAGGGTACTGGATTATCGTGAGGCTGGCGTAGACTTTCCCGAACGCCTCCTGAGCAGTGCCTATGCCTTGAGCACGCTCTACAAGGCGTCGGACATCGAGCGACTGTATTGCCTCGGCCCTATGGGCTACAGACTCAAACTGGCGCGGATCTGGTTCAACCAGTATTTCTTTAGCTGCTTGCGCCCTGCCTGGTGGGTTTCGCTCGCCTCCATCATCCTCTTCAGCGCATCTCCAACGCTTGCGAAGACCATGCGTTCGCGCTGGAGGAAGCGCAGAAAAGTGGTGCACCCTGATTCAAATCGAATCTAGGTGAAAGGATGGGAGGCAACCAATACAGGTATCATCCCCCAACCCGACCCGCCGCTTCCCCGAACCAGAGACCCGCCATGAACCCGAAACCCACCGGTTCACGACTCCAGAACTACAAGACCATCGCCGACTGCATGGCCACCCTGCTTTTCCCCCATGCTGAAGTTGTGCTGCACGAACTGGCGACGCAAACCATCGTGCACATCGCCAACAACACCTCCAAACGCAAGGTGGGCGACGATTCGTCGATGGAAGAGCTGCCTCAGGCTCTCGATTCCCAACTGAGCATCGGGCCTTACGAGAAGCTCAATTGGGATGGGCAGAAAATGCGCTCCATCAGCAGCGTGCTCCTGGATGATCAAGGTGTGCCGGAGCTGGTGTTGTGCATCAACCTGAACTTCTCGGTGCTGGAACAGGCGCGGGAGATGCTCAATCAGTTCTTCCAGGCCAGCCGCGTCATTACCCAGCCTGAAGCCTTGTTTCGCGATGACTGGCAAGAGCGCATCAATACCTTCCTGCACGCCTGGCTCAAGGGCCGGCAGTTGGGGCTGAACACTCTGGGGCGCGAGGAAAAACGTGAACTGATTGAAGCCCTTTATCACGAAGGCGCCTTCGAAGGCCGCAGCTCGGCGGACTACATTGCCAACGTCCTGTCCATGGGCCGCGCGACGGTCTACAAGTATGTGAAGGCGGTTAAAGAAGGCTGATTTGCTGCGGACGCGGCTCAAACCGCGTCACAACACGCCAACGCACAACCCGCTATCTGCGCATCCTGCACAGCCACGCCGGTCAGGTCGGCCAGAGTGATTTGCGTGTCGTTCTGGCGGCCGCTCTGCTTCTGAGCCAACAGCGTACCCAGCTCAATCATCTGCTCCTTGTCGATCAGCCCCGCCTTGTACGCGTGGGAAACCTCGCCGTAGTGGCTGCATTGAGCGATGGAGTCGACAACGATGAGATCAGCACGAGCCACCAGTTCGGCCTCCAGCTCCTGTTTACCGAGGATATCCGCGCCCACTGCCGTGATGTGAGTACCCGGACGAATCCATTCACTGCGCAGTAAAGCCTCTCGGGACGGCGTGGTGGTGACGATCAAATTGGCCTGCGACGCCAGGTGCTGCAAATTCAGCGTCGTTTCAATGCTAAAGCCCATAGTGCCAGCAAACCTTGCGAAGTCATCCACGGCACGCTGGCTGCGCCCCCACACGATCACTCGGCGGCACTCAGTCACAGGCAATAGGTGTTCAAGCTGCAAGCGCGCCTGCATGCCAGTACCGACGATGCCAATGGCCTCGACCCTGGAAGGTGCCAGAACCCGCGCCGCTATTTGTCCGGCCAGTGCCGTGCGAATGCAGGTCAGCCAGCCTTCGTCCTGCAACAACGCCAGCGGTTGACCGGTTTGCGCTGACAAGACCAGCATCAGGCCATCGTTGCTTTCCAGGCCTTGGGCCGGGTTGTCGTAGAAGCCGGTGGATATCTTCACGGTAAACGTCGCTTCGCCTTCGATGTAGGCCGACTTGATGCAGCAATCACCATTGACCTGAGGAAACACGAAGTTCTGTACCGAGGGCACTTTCACCCGGCCTTGGGAAAAGGCGATGAAACCTTGCTCAACCATATCCGCGGCCTTGCTCAGGTCCAGAACATCGACGATTTGCTGCCTGCCATAGACCTTCACTGAATCGCTCCCAAAAACTTATCGAGCAGGATGTTGCGACCACACAGCACCACGGCAACGCGCTTGCCTTGATACGCGGGGGCGGATTTCAAGGCACTGGCCAGGGCAACACCTGCGGCCCCTTCAATGATCCAGCGCTCATGGCGAGCAACCAGCTTCATGGCGGCGCGAATTTCGTCTTCGCTGACCAGCACGGTGGCGGCCACCAGCCGCTGACACATCGGGAAGGTGATGCTGCCAGGCTCGACGCCGCCCGCTGTACCGTCAGACAGGGTATCGTCCTCCTGCATCTCGATGATTTCACCGGCTGCCAGTGAACGCTGCAGGGTCGGGGCATTCGCAGGCCAGCAACCCACCATGTCGATGCCCGGCCTTTGCTGCTTCAAGGCCGTGCCAATGCCGGAAATCATGCCGCCACCGCCCGTGGCGACGAATACGGCATCCAGCTCCGGTTGCTGCTCGAACAATTCCATGCCGATGGTGCCCTGCCCCGCGATCACTTGCAGATCGTTGTAAGGCGAAATGAACAGCTTGCCCTGGGCTTTGGCCTGCCGGGAGGCCTCCAGCTCGACATTCAATGAATCGGTGTCCAGGGTGATGACGTTCGCACCCAACGACCGCATCGCATCAATCTTCAACGTAGAGGCCGAACTGGAAACATAGACCGTCACCGGCACACCGGCCTGACGCCCCGCCAATGCAACACCCTGCCCATGATTACCGGACGAAGCGGTGATCACCCCGTCGCGGCGCTGCTGGGCATTGAGCAACCGGACCTTGTTGCTGGCGCCACGAAACTTGAACGACCCGGTGTGCTGCAAATGTTCGCACTTGAGGTAGAGCTCGCAGCCGCTGAGCGCCGACAAGGCCGGGCTATACGTAAGAGGCGTCACGGCCAGGTGTGGGCGCAATACGGTGTGGGCCTGTTGAATATCGGCAAAAAGCCGGGCGAAGGAAGCGTCATCGAAGGGCATGGCGAATCTCGGCAAAGACTTGAGATATGGAATTAATATCTACAGTAGACTTATTATCCACAACTGACAATGACTTTTCAGACCCGCCAGACGCCCGCTATCCCACTACTATCAACCCCGTCAATTTGCCCCAAAGCCCTGTCTCTGCTAGTGTCGCGCCGGTTTAACCAACCTCTACCGGGATAGCCGCCATGGCCCGCAAGAAAGCTGCACTTGATTTCGAACAGTCCCTTACTGACCTGCAAACGCTGGTAGAGCGCCTGGAGAACGGTGAGCTGTCGCTGGAAGATTCGTTGACCGCTTTCGAGCAGGGGATCCGCCTGACGCGCGACTGTCAGAGCGCATTGGCCCAGGCCGAGCAGAAGGTTCAGGTCTTGCTCGAGCGCGATGGCGAACTGGCCGAAGAACCGTTTGATGCGGAACAACCCGAATGATCACTGACTATCAGGCACGCAGTCAGGCTCGCGTCAACGCGGCGCTTGAGGGTCTGTTTCAAGCCCCAGGCCCTGAGTTGACCCGCCTTTACGCCGCCATCCGCTACAGCGTGATGAACGGCGGCAAACGCGTGCGTCCTCTGCTGGCCTATGCCGCCTGTGAAGCCCTGGGCGGTGTGGCCGAACATGCCAACGGTGCTGCCTGCGCAGTTGAGTTGATTCACGCTTACTCCCTGGTACACGACGACTTGCCGGCCATGGACGACGATGATTTGCGTCGCGGCCAACCCACCACTCACAAGGCGTTCGATGAAGCCTGCGCGATCCTGGCCGGCGATGGCCTGCAGAGCCTGGCGTTCAGCGTGCTGACCGATCCACAGCTCTCACCCCAGGATGCCGAGACCCGTTTGCAGATGGTCAGCGCGCTGGCATTCGCGGCGGGCCCTGCGGGTATGGTCGGCGGCCAGGCCATCGACATGGGCTCCGTGGGCCTGAAACTCGACCAGGCGGCCCTGGCGTTCATGCATCGGCACAAGACCGGAGCGTTGATCGAAGCCAGCGTTCGCCTGGGCGCACTGGCCAGCGGCAAAGCCAGCGGTACCGAGCTTGAGGCCTTGCAGACCTACGCGCGGGCCATTGGTCTGGCGTTTCAGGTACAGGACGACATCATCGACGTCGAAAGCGACACCGCCACCCTGGGCAAGACCCAGGGCTCGGACATCGCCCGGGACAAGCCGACCTACCCTGCCCTGCTGGGCCTGGAAGCGGCCAAGGCCTATGCGCTGGAGCTGCGGGATCAGGCTCTGGATGCCCTGCGACCTTTCGACGCGGCGGCCGAACCTCTGCGCGAGCTGGCTCGCTATATCGTCGAACGCCGTAGCTGAGAACAGTGGCCCGCTTGCATAAAGGGCGAACTGACATCAATCCGCCGAGTCAGAGCCTTGGTGTTCGATGAAAGACTCTGACCATCCTCTGCTGCCGTTCGTGGGCAGTGAGCGATGCATCAGGTAAACTGCCGCCTCTTTTACTTATAACGATTCGCCTGATGCCCACGACGTTCAAAGAGATCCCCCGCGAACGCCCGACCACGCCGCTGCTCGACCGCGCCGAAACGCCGGACGGACTGCGCCGGTTGGGTGAAGCCGAGCTGGAAGCCCTGGCCGATGAACTGCGCCTGGAGCTGCTCTACACCGTTGGCCAGACTGGCGGGCATTTCGGTGCCGGTCTTGGTGTCATTGAGCTGACCATCGCCCTGCATTACGTCTTCGATACCCCCGACGACCGTCTGGTCTGGGACGTGGGTCATCAGGCGTATCCGCACAAGATCCTCACGGGTCGTCGTCAGCGCATGGCCAGCCTGCGCCAGAAGGACGGCATCGCCGCCTTTCCGCGTCGCAGCGAGAGCGAGTACGACACCTTTGGCGTCGGCCACTCCAGCACCTCGATCAGTGCAGCACTGGGCATGGCCATCGCCGCTCGCCTGCAGGGCAGCGCGCGCAAGGCCATCGCGGTTATCGGTGACGGTGCACTCACGGCCGGCATGGCGTTCGAAGCGCTGAACCATGCGCCTGAAGTCGACGCCAACATGCTGGTGATCCTCAACGACAACGACATGTCGATCTCGCGCAACGTCGGCGGGCTGTCGAACTATCTGGCCAAGATCCTTTCCAGCCGCACTTACGCCAGCATGCGCGAAGGCAGCAAGAAAGTGCTGTCGCGCCTGCCCGGCGCCTGGGAAATCGCCCGCCGCACCGAAGAATACGCCAAGGGCATGCTGGTGCCCGGCACGCTGTTCGAAGAACTGGGCTGGAACTACATCGGCCCTATCGACGGTCATGACCTGCCGACACTGGTCGCTACCCTGCGTAACATGCGTGACCTCAAAGGCCCGCAGTTCCTGCACGTAGTCACCAAAAAGGGCAAAGGCTTCGCGCCTGCCGAAGCCGACCCTATCGGTTACCACGCCATCACCAAGCTCGACCCCCTGGACGCTCCGGCCGCTGCGCCGAAAAAAGCCAGCGGGCCGAAATACGCGGGCGTGTTCGGGCAGTGGATCTGCGACATGGCAGAGTCCGACTCACGTCTGGTGGGCATTACCCCGGCGATGAAGGAAGGCTCGGATCTGGTGGAGTTCAGCGAGCGCTTCCCGACCCGTTATTTCGACGTTGCCATTGCCGAACAGCACGCCGTCACGCTGGCTGCCGGCATGGCCTGCGAAGGCAGCAAACCGGTGGTAGCGATCTACTCCACCTTCCTGCAGCGCGGCTACGACCAATTGATTCATGACGTAGCGGTGCAAAACCTCGACGTCCTGTTCGCCATCGACCGCGCCGGTCTGGTGGGCGAAGACGGCCCCACCCATGCGGGCAGCTTCGACCTGTCGTACCTGCGTTGCATCCCCGGCATGCTGGTGATGACGCCGAGCGATGAAAACGAACTGCGCAAAATGCTCAGCACCGGTTACCAGTTCCAGGGCCCGGCTGCCGTGCGTTACCCGCGCGGTACCGGCCCGAATGCAGTAATCGACAGCAGCCTGGAGCCCATCGAGATCGGCAAGGGCGTGCTGCGACGTGCCGGGCAGAAAGTCTCGATCCTGGTGTTCGGCGTGCAACTGGCCGACGCCATGAAAGTCGCTGACAAACTCGACGCCACCCTGATCGACATGCGCTTCGTCAAACCGCTGGATGAAGCCCTCATCCGCGAAATGGCCGCCAGCCATGACCTGCTGGTGACCATCGAAGAGAACGCCATCATGGGCGGTGCCGGCGCGGCAGTCAGCGAGTTTCTCGCCCGGGAAAACATCCTCAAGTCCGTGCTGCACCTTGGGCTGCCGGACGTCTATGTCGAGCACGCCAAACCGGCGCAAATGCTGGCTGAATGCGGGCTGGATGCCGAAGGGATTGAAGCGGCGATTCGGGGGCGGCTGGGGTTGCTGGGCTGATCGACTAAAACACTGTGGGAGCGAATGAGTTCGCTCCCCAGGTTACCGTCAGACATAGAATCTCCCGCAGGCCGATGCGCGTTTTCTGAAAGACCTCAGACACAAACCACCGCAGGCTTCAGCTCTTTCATTTTTAGAGCTGAACACATGCATATTCTACGCTCCATCCTCAGATCGTCTTCGTCTTCGATCAGAGGAAATCAAGACACCAATCCACAGCAGAAAACTGTCCGGTTTAAGGACAATTTAACCGAAGCCAAGAACTCGGGCAGCAGCATGTCCGCCGAGAACAACTCTTTTCTTTGGAGCCCGCAAAATCGGAACAACCCCTACCTCCTTCAACGGTCGCAGTCCGCCCCAACGCTCATGCGCCAAGCCAGTACTGATAGCGATAGCTCATCATCAGCTCGAACCGGCTCTACCTTAAGTATTTCAAGCATCCTCACGACGATATCGACCTCAAGCTTCGAATACGAGGGGAGCGACAGTGGTTACGATTCAGACGCCAGCAGTTCTACAAACGACAGTGTTTTCTCTTCAGGACTGCCTGCCCGACCTACCGCACCTAAACCGCCATTCACCAGAAACGCCAGCGAAACCTCGCTGTGTTTAGAGTCGACGTTAAAAACGGAACACATTCTCAACAGGCCGGAGTTTTCACCCCACCTGACTAAAATTTGGAATGCCATGTCCCAGAAGGACATGGGCAAACTAAACGAACTGAAAACTGAACTACCCATCGCCGAAAACGTTATTCAAGCGTATCTACACACAAAATTTATAATGGACATAATTCCGGTAAAAACACCGCAGGAAACTATTATTAAATTAGAGAAGTACGCCAATAATGTTGCGCCGGATGAACAGCCTTATATTCACGCAGCGATGACGCGGGCGATTGAGCAACGGCTGGAGGTGATCGGAAGATACCCCATTGACGTGGGTCCCAAGTTTGCGCAGCTTGTGGAACTGGAAAAAAACCTGCCCGAACACTTTAAAGGTCTTCTGGCACGTTTGGCACCCTACACTAAAGCCGTTGATCCAAACGAGCGACCACCTCAGGTCGTGATAATGGGCAGTCAAATCGGCGAACCTGAGTCTTCTGCATAAGTAACACCTGTGAACTGTGGGGCTCTAGCCCACAGTTCACTGTTTTCACCCGGGAAGAATAATAAATAGTAAAGGACGTTCCATGAAACTAGATGCCCTGTTTTCCCGCACTCCCCCATCCGCAACACCTGTTGCCCTCCTTAAAATCGCCAATAAATCATTGCGCGCGGAGCTCTCCACCACCAGAAACACCAACAAGTCCTTCTGGACCCGGTTCTCCAGAGCAAACAAAACCCAGCACAATAGCTTTTATATCGGACGGTCTCTGCTGCGAAGGGTGAAGCTCGACCCTTGCAAGCCTGGAACATTCAGGATGAACCTGGAACTTCTGCTCTTGCGTCAAGGATTCAGAAACAACGCCACTTTAAATGCACTCAATACATCAAACATTTCTGCCCTGAAACGACTCTCGAAGCAAACCACGCATCGACTGCAAGAGCTCAGCAACGCGCCTCGGCAAGAAGACAATAAAGAGTTAATCGCAAAACTCGAAGAGTGTTACAAGTCAAATGCGCGGATGATCGAGGGTTATGCAGCCGCCATGGCAATCGATAGCGCACTTGAGGGCCACGACAATCCAGCCTTTATCACAGAACCTGATTGGCAGCCTTACTCACCCCAACTGCCGCGGCACCCGATACAAATACAACAAAAGCACACTGGAAAACGCCAATAGCGACAATGGCACTGCCTCCAGCCCGACAAAGACGGCCAGCGCCGCAATCCAGGCAGGCAGCCCCGCCACCAGGAACGCACTGCGGCGCACGGCTGCGAGTTTGATCCAGGCGGCGGGCTCTTCGGGGGTGTCGAGGGATTTTTGGGTGGCGATCAGGGCGTGTTTGTAGGCGCCGAAGGGTTTGAGGCTGAGAAACATAGAGGCGATGCCGGCGATGAAGAAAGGCATCGCCAACACAGGAATCATGGGCTCTGCAGAGCCGAAGAATCCATTGACCACAAACAGCGGGGCAAGCGTCAGGAACAGTTGCCACCACCAGGCAAGCGCGAGGCGGCGGCGAACGTTACCGCGTGTCACGCAGGGTCGACCTCGCTCTGGTGCTCGTTGCCCATCATGTGGCCGAGCTTGCCGGCCTTGGTGGCCAGGTACAGTTTGTTGTGGGGGTTGTGGCCGGTGTGCAGCGGCACGCGCTCGGCAACGTTGATGCCCATGTCCGTCAAGGCTTTGACCTTGCGCGGGTTATTGGTCATCAAGCGCAGGGACTTGACCCCCATGTGCTCAAGCATCGGCAGGCAGATCGCGTAGTCACGCTGATCCGCGGCAAAGCCCAGGCGCTCGTTGGCTTCGACGGTATCGGCACCGCCATCCTGCAACTCGTAGGCGCGGATCTTGTTCAGCAAACCGATGCCACGTCCTTCCTGGCGCAGGTACAGCAGCACACCGCGTCCTTCGGTGGCGATGGCACGCAGCGCGGCCTCCAGTTGCGAACCGCAATCGCAGCGCTGACTGAACAGTGCGTCGCCGGTCAGGCATTCAGAGTGCACACGACCCAGCACCGGCGCGCCATCACTGACATCGCCGAGGCTCAGAATCACATGTTCGCGCCCGGTCGCTTTCTCGAGAAAGCCGTGCATGGTGAATTGGGCAAAAGGGGTAGGCAGCTTGGAAGCGGCGACGAAGACGACGGGCACCGTGTGCTCCTGATCAGTATGAGGACTGGAAATTCGCAAGGTCGGCATTGTAACAGTAGGTTCCTACAGACGCTTAGGTCGAATTGTGGAGCAAACAGATCGAAAAGTTAGATAGGTACTACAATCCTGCCTGCGTCGGCGTCACGGCGCTTCCCGAAAATGTTGATACCCCCGAATGGCCGGAGTGACGTCTTGCCCGTCGCCATCGATCAATACAACGCCCTGCCCGCGCTCGACGTGGCCGATCACCAGCACCGGCCAGCCAGCAGCAAGCAGCTCATGCAGATGCTGCGCAGGCAAGGTGAACGCCAGCACGTAATCATCACCGCCACTGAGCGCCGCCTTGCAAGCCTCGTCGGCACCGAAGAACGCCAGTAACGGGGCCGACATCGGCACCTTGCCGCGCTCAACCAGCAATCTAACCCCGGAAGCCTGGGCGATGTGCCCGCAATCGGCCAGCAAACCATCCGACACATCCAGCGCGGCTGTCGCCTTGCCACGCAACGCCTGGCCCAGCGCCAATTGCGGCTGCGGTGACCAGTAACGTGCCAGCAAGGCCTGGGCGATAGATGCTTCGGCGGTGCGCTGGTTCAAGACCAATGGCAATGCCCCGGCGCCATCCCCCAACGCACCACCTACGCAAAGCAAGTCCCCGACCTGCGCCCCACTGCGAGTCAGCGCCTGCCCGACCGGCACACGGCCAAAAACCGTCACCGTCACGCTCAGGGGCCCACGCGTAGTATCGCCGCCCACCAGCCGCAGCGAGCAGCCTTGCGCCATGAGGTTCAACCCCTGGGCAAAGGCGTTGAGCCAGTCGGCATCGAAAGCGGGCAAGGTCAGGGCAAGGGTGAACGCCAACGGCGTCGCGCCCATGGCCGCCAGATCGCTGGTAGAAACGCCCAGCACACGCTGGCCCAGCAGGAACGGATCGCAGACATCGGGGAAGTGAACACCGGCAACCAGGGTGTCGGTCGATACGGCCAACTGCTCACCGGGCGGCAGCGTCAGCAGGGCGCAGTCGTCGCCAATCCCCAATGCAACCCCCTCGCCCGCCTGCGCACAGAGCGCAGCGGCGAAGTAGTTACGGATCAGCTCGAACTCGCCCATGGCATTCAAACGCTGATCAGCGTTTATGAGCCTTTACTTCAACTGCACGCAGGCGCGGAGCCAGTTTGTCCAGCACGCCGTTGACGAACTTGTGGCCGTCAGTGGAGCCGTAGACTTTCGCCAGCTCGATGCCTTCGTTGATCACAACGCGATACGGCACATCGATGCGCTTGAGCAGCTCGTAGGTGGACAGGCGCAGGATCGCCAGTTCAACCGGGTCGAGCTCTTCGATGGTGATGTCCAGGCAAGGCGCGAGGGCGGTATCGATCTCGGACTTGTTGGTCGGCACGCCGCGCAGCAGCTCGCTGAAGTAGGCGCCATCGACGGTGCTGAAATCGTTGTCGACGCGAAACTGCGCCTCGACTTCGTTCAGCGAATGACCCGCCATGTGCCACTGGTAGAGTGCCTGGGTCGCGAGCTTACGGGCTTCGCGGCGCTTGGCGCTCTTGCTCTTGGCGACGTCGGGCGATTGCGGATCGCGCGGGTTGAACTGGTCGTTGTCGTCGGAAATCACTTGGCCTCCAACTGCGCCAGCAGGCTGACCATCTCGATGGCAGACAGAGCGGCTTCGGCACCTTTGTTACCGGCCTTGGTGCCGGAACGTTCGATGGCTTGCTCGATGGAATCAACGGTCAGTACGCCGAAGGCAACCGGTACGCCGAACTCCATGGACACCTGGGCCAGGCCCTTGGTGCATTCGCCCGCAACGTATTCAAAGTGCGGGGTACCGCCACGGATCACGGCACCCAGGGCGATGATCGCGGAGAACTCGCTGCGTTGAGCGACTTTCTGCACGACCAGTGGAATTTCGAAGGCACCCGGCGCACGGATGATGGTGATGTCGCTTTCGCTCACGCCATGGCGAACCAGGGCATCAACGGCACCGCTCACCAGACTTTCCACGACGAAGCTGTTGAAACGGCCAACCACAAGCGCATAGCGACCTTGGGGGGCGATGAAGGTACCTTCAATGGTCTTCAGGGTCATTCGGGTGAGTCTCGTCTTAAAGAGCAAGCACGCCTTAGAGCGTGCTTTGAGGGATTTTAGGCCACGAATCGGAACTGCTGGGGCTGAACGCGCGAAAACCTGAAGGCCTCGCGCCGGGCAACCTGCCGGTCTTTATTCGGAGGGCACGTATTCTACAACTTCCAGATCGAAACCGGATATCGCATTGAACTTCATTGGTGAACTCATCAGGCGCATTTTGCGTACGCCCAGGTCACGCAGGATCTGCGAACCGGCACCGACCGTGCTGTAGGTGGTCGGCGATTTGATCACCGCGTGCCCGGCGGTTTCACGAATATGCGCCAGCAACACGTCGCCATCCAGAGGATGACCGAGCAACAGCACCACACCGCTGCCCGCCTCGGCAACCGCTGACATGGCGGCGCGCAGGCTCCAGCGGCCCGGTTGCCTGACCATCAGCAAATCGCGCAGCGGGTCCATGTTATGGACGCGAACCAGAGTAGGTTCTTCAGCGCAGATGTTGCCCAGGGTCAACGCCAGGTGAACATCGCCTTCCACCGAGTCGCGGTAGGTCACCAGGTTGAACTGGCCCAATTCGCTGTCCATCGGCTGCTCGGCAATCCGCTGAACGGTACGTTCGTGGATCATACGGTAGTGGATCAGGTCGGCAATGGTGCCGATCTTGATGCCGTGTTCCACCGCGAAGGTTTCAAGCTCGGCGCGACGGGACATGGTGCCGTCGTCGTTCATCACTTCGCAGATCACGCCGCTGGGTTCGAACCCGGCCATGCGCGCCAGATCGCACGCTGCTTCGGTGTGGCCCGCGCGGGCCAGGGTGCCACCGGCCTGGGCCATCAGCGGGAAGATATGACCTGGGCTGACGATGTCATCGGCCTTGGCATCTTTGGCGGCGGCAGCCTGCACGGTGCGGGCGCGGTCAGCGGCGGAAATACCTGTGGTTACCCCTTCAGCCGCTTCGATGGACACGGTGAACTTGGTGCCGAAACCGGAACCGTTGCGCGGCGCCATCAAGGGCAGCTTGAGGGTTTCGCAGCGCTCACGGGTCATCGGCATGCAGATCAGGCCACGGGCGTGCTTGGCCATGAAGTTGATGTGCTCGGCCTTGCAGCATTCGGCGGCCATGATCAGGTCGCCTTCGTTCTCACGATCTTCGTCATCCATGAGGATGACCATCTTGCCCTGGCGAATGTCTTCAACCAGTTCTTCGATAGTGTTGAGCGCCACGCGGCACCCCCTTGCATTCAGGATTTTAGATAGCCGTTGGCGGCCAGAAAGCTTTCGGTCAGGGTGCCGCCCTGGGCTGGCGTCGGGTCTGCTGCCTTGTCACCGAGCAACAGGCGCTCCAGGTAACGGGCCAGCAGGTCGACCTCCAGATTCACCCGGCGACCGGGCTTGTAGTCGGCCATGATGGTTTCGACCAGGGTGTGCGGCACGATGGTCAGCTCGAATTCAGCTCCGTTGACGGCGTTCACGGTCAGGCTGGTGCCATCGACCGTGACCGAGCCCTTGTGCGAGATGTACTTGGCCAGCTCGCGGGGCGCACGGATCCTGAACTGGATCGCACGGGCGTTTTCTTCCCGTGACAGCACTTCACCCACGCCATCGACGTGGCCGCTGACCAGGTGACCACCCAGACGAGTCGTGGGCGTCAGGGCTTTTTCCAGATTGACGCGGCTGCCGGTCTTTAGCTCGGCGAACGCAGTGCAATCCAGGGTTTCACGGCTGACGTCAGCCCAGAAACCATCGCCGGGCAACTCGACCGCAGTCAGGCAAACGCCATTGACTGCGATGCTGTCGCCCAGCTTGACGTCATTGAGGTCCAGTTTTCCGGTTGCCACATGAACGCGAACATCGCCGCCTTTGGGGGTGAGTGCGCGGATACTGCCGATGGATTCGATAATGCCGGTAAACATGAGGTCCTCCAGGAGAACAAGGCCATCGCCTGTAAGCGAAAGCCGAAAATTATACGCCGGGTGTCGAGCGAGGTATTGCAATGACTCGCCAGTCATCACCTACGGCGCGCATTTCAACGATTTTCAGGTCCAGTGCTTCATTCATCTGTGCCAGTGGCAGGTCGAGCAACGGTCGCGCCGATGAGCCCATGAACTTGCCAGCGACAAAAATCTGGAATTCATCCACCAGCCCAAGGCGAGTGAATGCCCCGGCCAGGCGGGGTCCGGCTTCGATCAATACGTCGTTCACGCCCCGCGCCGCCAGTTCGACCAGCAGCTTGCGCAGGTCGACATGCCCCGAACCACCGGCCATGGCCAGCATTTCATGGCCTTCGTCGTGATAGCGCTCACGGGCCGACGCCGCCGCACAGGTCACCACCAGTGCACTGCCCGCCTGGAAAAATGGCGTGTCCAGCGGCACCCGCAAGCGGCCGTCGATCAACACCCGCAAGGGCGGACGCGTGACGGCAAGGGCGGTCAATTCAGCGTTAAGGCCCAGTTCGTCCGGGCGGACAGTCAATCGTGCGTGGTCGGCCAGTACGGTATCGGCACCAGTCAGCACCACACTCGATTGCGCCCGCAAACGCTGCACCGCCGAGCGCGCATCAGGGCCGGTGATCCACTGGCTTTCACCACTGGCCATGGCCGTGCGTCCGTCCAGGCTCATCGCCAGCTTGACCCGCACGTAGGGCAGGCCGTGTTCCATGCGCTTGAGGAAACCTTTGTTCAGTGTTCGGGCTTCGCTTTCCAGCACGCCGCTCTGCACCGCGATACCCGCATTCATCAAACGTAACAGGCCGCGACCGGCCACGTCTGGATTAGGGTCCTGCATGGCCGCGACCACCCGCGCCACGCCGGCATTGACCAGTGCGTCGGCACACGGCGGCGTGCGGCCGTGGTGGCTGCAAGGTTCGAGGGTGACGTAGGCGGTCGCGCCCTTGGCCTTGTCACCGGCCTGGCGCAGTGCGTGGACTTCAGCGTGGGGTTCGCCAGCGCGGACATGCCAGCCTTCGCCAACGATCTGCCCTTCGCGCACGATGACGCAACCCACCCGGGGGTTGGGGTGCGTGGAGTAAATCCCCTTGCGTGCCAACTCCAGCGCACGGGCCATGTAGTGGACGTCCAAAGCGCTTTGCTCAGTCAACGCGGTACTCACTCTTTAACGGGCTCGCGAGCCAGGCGGTCGATTTCTTCGCGGAATTCGTTGAGGTCCTGAAAGCGGCGATAAACCGAAGCAAAGCGGATGTACGCCACTTCATCGAGTTTTTGCAACTCGCCCATGACCAGTTCGCCGACGACCAGGGATTTGACTTCACGCTCGCCGGTCGCCCGCAACTTGTGCTTGATGTGCGCCAGCGCCGCTTCGAGGCGTTCGACACTGACGGGGCGTTTTTCCAGGGCGCGCTGCATGCCGGCACGCAGCTTATCTTCGTCGAAGGGTTGGCGGCTGCCGTCTTGTTTGATCAGGCGCGGCAATACCAGTTCGGCGGTTTCAAAGGTGGTGAAACGCTCACCGCAGGCCAGGCATTCGCGACGGCGACGCACCTGCTCGCCCTCCGCTACCAGGCGTGAGTCGATGACTTTGGTGTCGTTGGCACCGCAAAAGGGACAGTGCATGGTGGCAGGCAACAAAAAATGGGGAGGGCCATGGTAGGGCGAGTGACCATTTATTTCCAGCACTGCACGCAAATGAGGCAAGCAGCCAATCTCTGACTGCAGAGACAAGATAAGGGCTTTGGGGTATACAGACGCGCAACAGGCCGTGTGTAATCCATCATGCTCGGCAATACTGTCCTTGTGCCTTCTTCCTGGATTTTTATTTGTCCTTCGGTTTTTGTTTTGTTGGAGCAGTTCATGACGCTACGACCGCTTGTTTTACTTGGCCTTGTGGGCCTGCTCGCTGCCTGCAGCAGCAACGAGGCGCCCAAGCCAGTCGCAGCCAAACCCGCCGAGACCGTGGCCAAGATTCCGGTCGGGCTCGGCCCGTTACAGCCTTATCAGCGTGAATTGAGCGGTCAATTGCTGGGCGTGCCCGCCGGTGCCGAAGTCGAACTGGCGTTGCTGGTGATTGATGAGCGCAACCGCCCGCAAAAGCTGCTGTCCAGCACCAAGCTGATCGGTAATAACCAGTCGCTGCCCTTCCAGTTGCGCTTCAACCCGGAAGCCTTCCCGGTGGGCGCCCGGGTCGAACTGCGAGGTCGCGCCAGCAAGTCCGGCCAGTTGATCCTGCACCTTCCGTCGCGACTGATTCAGCAACCAACGACTCAAGCCCTGGGCCAGTTGCAGTTCGTACCCGCTCCATGACCGCACCGCATGACCTGCAATCCGCGCTGAGCGAACTGCTCGGCGATGCCCGGCTGAGCACCACGGCGTTGCCGGGCACCGATCTGCAGTTGTGGTTGATTGACGCTGAAAACATGGACCGCGCGTTCAGCCCCGAAGAAACCCGGCGCATCCTCGAAGAGCCACCTTATTGGGGCTTCTGCTGGGCCAGCGGCCTGGCCCTGGCGCGGTATCTGGCCGAGCATCCGCAGTGGGTCGCGGGCAAGCGGGTGCTGGACTTCGGTGCCGGCTCCGGCGTGGCGGGAATTGCGGCGGTCAAGGCAGGTGCACTGGAAGTGGTCGCCTGCGACCTGGACCCTCTGGCGATTGCGGCCTGTCGAGCCAATGCCGGACTGAACGGCGTCGAACTCGACTACTCGGAAGACTTCTTCGCCGAGGCTGATCGTTTTGACCTGATTCTGGTAGCCGACGTACTTTACGACCGCGCCAACCTGCCGTTGCTTGACCAGTTCCTGACTCGCGGGCGCGAGGCGTTGGTGGCCGACTCCCGCGTGCGCGACTTCCAGCACCCGGCCTATCAGCGCCTGGCCATGCTGGAAGCCTTCACCCTGCCGGATCTGGCCGAGCCCACGGAGTTTCGTAACGTCAGCCTGTATCACGCTGCGCGCGGTTATTAATTGTAGGGGCGAATTTATTCGCGAATGCGGTATGTCAGGCACCGCTGAAGGTGAATGTGCTGGCCTCTCGCGAATGAATTCGCTCCCACAGGTTGAGGCCCTCCCACAGAAGATCGGTGAACACTGTGCGAAAACGTCACGTTTGCTCAGGCGCCTTTATAGAAACCAGCCGCCCCTTTATAGTTGGTCGCATTCAGGATATTTCCGAGACTTGCGATGAGCCAGGACACCCCGTACATCTTCGACGCGACCACCGCGACCTTCGATCAGTTGGTCATCGAGAACTCGTTTCACAAACCCGTGCTGGTGGACTTCTGGGCTGAATGGTGCGCGCCATGCAAGGTGCTGATGCCGCTGCTCAAGCAAATCACCGAGAGCTACCAGGGTGAACTGCTGCTGGCCAAGGTCGATTGCGACGCCGAGCAGGACATCGTTGCGCGCTTTGGTATCCGCAGCCTGCCGACCGTGGTGCTGTTCAAGGATGGCCAGCCGGTGGACGGTTTTGCCGGTGCGCAGCCGGAATCGGCGATCCGTGCAATCCTCGAACCCCACGTGCAGCAGCCACCACCAGCACCTGCCGACCCGTTGCAGCAGGCTCAGGCGCTGTTCGCCGAAGGCAGCATTGCCGACGCCGAAGCCGTACTCAAGCACTTGCTCAGTGAGGACAACACCAACGCCCTGGCGCTGATTCTGTACGCACGCTGCCTGGCTGAACGTGGCGAACTGGATGAAGCCCGTACCGTACTGAACGCGGTCAAAGGCGACGAGCATAAGGCTGCGTTGGCGGGTGCCAAAGCCCAACTGACGTTTTTGGGTGAAGCCGCGGCGTTTCCCGATGTCGCGGATCTCAAGACCCGTCTGGCAAAAGACCCGCTGGACGACGAAGCGTCTCATCAACTGGCGATCCAGCAACTGGCCCGTCAGCAATACGATGCCGCGCTGGAAGGCTTGTTGAAGCTGTTCATCCGCAACCGTAACTACGCAGACGGCCTGCCGCACAAGACGTTGCTTCAGGTGTTCGACCTGCTGGGCAACGATCACCCGCTGGTGACCACCTATCGCCGCAAACTGTTCGCGGCGCTGTACTAGGTTTTTGCGTCAGTCCAGCCAACTGTAAAGCGGTGCGTCGGTACCGCTTTCCACTTTGACGTGGGAACTATGGCGCAAGCGCACCAGCAAGCGCTTGCCCGCTGCCGTACTGCCGGTCAGCCCTTCCAGCTGGTCAAGCAACTCCGGCCCGCTCAACTGCCCCGCCTTGCGCAACAAGTCCTGAGCAATCTGCCAGATGGCATCGTCCTGGCTGACGGGCTTGCTCGGCGTCACCACCTCGGCCTCGGGCTTGGCCGCCTTCAGTTGAGCCCCCAATTGCGCCCAGTCGCCCTCGTCCAGCTCCAGCGTCAAATCCACCGGCCACTCACCGATGGTTCCACGGATACGCAACATGATCTTTTTCCTTGGTTGGCTGAGGGGGCATGCTCGCATAATTTTATTGATCGTTCCCACGCTCTGCGTGGTAACTATCAGGCATGGCTTATTCCAAAGCACGACGCATCCGCTGGTTTGTTATAAGATCACATAACATTTTTTATGCTCTATAGGGAGATTCCCCACATGCGCCGTCTGCTTCTCGCTTTGCCATTCGCTCTGCTTCCGCTGTCCATGGCCCATGCGGCTGACGATCACGTGCAGGAACACGGCAGCCTCGGTGCCCATGAGCATGGTGTGGGCCGGTTGGACATTGCACTGGATGGCAAGGCGCTGGAGTTCGAACTGGATAGCCCGGCGATGAACATCGTCGGTTTCGAGCACGAAGCCACCACCGATGAAGACAAAGCCAAGCTGATGGCAGCGCGCGAAGTGCTGCTCAAGTCCCAGGCGCTGTTCAACCTGCCTGAAGTGGCCCGTTGCGCAGTCGCGTCGCAACGGCTGGAAAGCCCGTTGTTCGGCGATAAGGCCGATGCGGATCACGATGATGACGAGAACGCCAAAGGCGCCGAGCATCACCACGAGCACAGTGAGATCCACGCCCACTACCAGTTCATCTGCGATAACGCCTCGGCGTTGAATACCTTCGATCTGACGCAGATCTTCAAGTCCTTCCCCGCCACCCAGAAGATTCAGGTACAACTGGTTTCACCACGCGGCCAGTTCGGCACCGAAGCGACGCCCGCCAAACCCAAAGTGAAGTTCTGATACAGCCGGGGTCGCCCGTAACGGTGGCCCCGATCAATGCCCGCCATACCTTTTTACGGTGAACATGCCTGCCCATGACCCAAGCCCTCATTGAACTGTCCGACCTGAGCTTCAGCTGGCCGGGTCATGCGCCGTTGCTGGACATCCCCGCGTTTGCTCTGGAACCTGGCGAAACCCTGTTTTTGAAAGGCCCCAGCGGCAGCGGCAAGACCACGCTACTGGGGTTGCTGGGCGGAGTGCAGAAACCTGATCGCGGCAGCATTCGTCTGCTGGGCCAGGAACTGACGCAGCTCTCGGCAGGCGCCCGTGACCGTTTTCGGGTCGATCACACCGGCTATATCTTTCAGCAGTTCAACCTGCTGCCTTTTCTGTCGGTGCGCGAGAACGTCGAGCTGCCCTGCCATTTCTCCAGGGTTCGTGCTGCGCGAGCAACCCAGCGCCATGGCAGCGTCGATCAGGCAGCCGCCACGCTGCTCGCGCATCTGGGCCTTAAAGACCCGGAGCTGTTAGGCCGTCGCGCCGATTCGCTGTCCATCGGCCAGCAACAACGGGTCGCCGCTGCGCGCGCCCTGATCGGCCAGCCGGAACTGGTGATCGCCGACGAACCTACTTCAGCGCTGGACGCTGACGCCCGGGAAGCCTTCATCCGCCTGTTGTTCGCCGAGTGCAGGGAAGCCGGGGCCAGCCTTTTGTTCGTCAGCCATGATCAGAGCCTGGCACCGCTGTTCGACCGCAACCTGTCGTTGTCCGAACTCAATCGCGCCGCTGTCGCCCCCGAGGTTTGAGATGTATTTGTTCCGCCTTGCCATGGCCAGCCTGGCCAACCGTCGCTTCACAGCCTTCCTCACCGCGTTCGCCATCGCCCTGTCGGTGTGCCTGCTGCTGGCGGTCGAGCGAGTGCGCACCGAAGCCCGCGCAAGTTTCGCCAGCACCATCAGTGGCACGGACCTGATCGTCGGCGCCCGTTCCGGCTCGATCAACCTGCTGCTGTATTCGGTGTTCCGCATCGGTAACGCCACCAATAACATCCGCTGGGACAGTTTCGAGCATTTCGCAAACGACCCCCACGTGAAGTGGGCGATTCCAATCTCCCTCGGCGATTCCCATCGCGGCTACCGGGTGATGGGCACCAACGAGTCGTACTTCGAGCACTACCAGTACGGCCGCAAACAGAATCTGGAGCTGGCCCAGGGACGCGCCTTTGCTACGGATCCGTTCGAAGTGGTACTGGGCGCAGAAGTCGCCGATGCCTTGAAGTACAAGCTCGGCGACAAACTGGTGCTGGCCCATGGTGTGGCGCTGGTGAGCCTGGTCAAGCACGACGACAAGCCGTTTACCGTGGTCGGGATTCTCAAGCGCACCGGCACCCCGGTGGACCGCACGCTGCACATCAGCCTCGGCGGCATGGAGGCGATCCATATCGACTGGCATAACGGCGTGCCTGCCCAGGGTGCAGGCCGTATCTCCGCTGATCAGGCGCGCAACATGGACCTGACACCCACGGCGATCACGGCTTTCATGCTGGGCCTCAATAGCAAGATCTCGACCTTCGCCGTGCAACGGGAGATCAATGAGTTCCGGGGCGAGCCCATGCTGGCGATCCTGCCAGGCGTGGCCTTGCAGGAACTGTGGAGTCTGATGGGCACCGCTGAACAGGCGCTGTTCGTGATTTCGCTGTTCGTGGTGCTGACCGGATTGATCGGTATGCTCACGGCGATTCTCACCAGCCTCAACGAGCGACGCCGGGAAATGGCGATTCTGCGCTCGGTGGGCGCGCGGCCTTGGCATATCGCCAGCCTGTTGGTGCTTGAAGCCTTCGCCCTGGCGTTGGCCGGTGTGGTCAGTGGTCTGGCCTTGCTTTATGTCGCAATCGCCCTGGCGCGGGGTTACGTGCAGTCCAATTACGGGCTGTTCTTGCCGCTTTCCCTGCCCAGCGAATATGAATGGACGCTGCTCGGTGGCATTCTGGTCGCTGCGCTGCTGATGGGCACCGTGCCTGCGTGGCGCGCCTATCGGCAGTCGCTGGCTGACGGCCTGTCGATTCGTCTATGAGGACTGTGACCATGCTGCGCCCGTTGCTTGTTTCGCTGTTCCTGGTGCTGGGCCTGATGGCCGCTACGCCCTCCTGGGCCGAAGACATCCGTATCCTCACCTGGGCGGAGATGATCCCGCCGGGCGCACCGGTCATTGCCCCGGTCATGACGCCGCTGCACGACCTGTCGAAGATGTCCGATGCGCTGGCCGTGGAGTCCGCGCCGGCCGCTCACCAGCTGGCACCCGACGCGCCAATGAACAAGGCACTGGATGGCCAGCAAGTTCGGTTGCCGGGCTACATCGTGCCGCTGGACGTCAGCGAAGAAGGCCGCGTGACCGAGTTCCTGCTGGTGCCGTACTTTGGCGCCTGCATCCACGTGCCGCCACCGCCGCCGAACCAGATCGTGCATGTCACCAGTGAGCTGGGGGTGAAAGTGGATGAGTTGTACCAGCCGTACTGGATCGAAGGCCCGATGCAGGTCAAGTCGTCTTCCAGCGAACTGGCTGAGGCGGGTTATCAGATGGAAGCCGACAAAATCTTCATTTACGAGATGCCGGACTGACCGTAGCAGCCTGATCAAACTTTCATTGAGCTGAGTCAAGAACCCCGTTTTAAACGCCTCGTACCATTGGATATCGTCATTTTTCAACTATCCAATGGAGCCCCCATGCACAAGTCATTGCTCAGTGCGTCCCTGTTCGCGCTGGCGCTCAGCGCCCCGCTCGCTGCCCATGCTCACCAGGCCGGCGACTTCATCGTCCGGGCAGGCGCGGCAAAAGTCAGCCCCAATGAAGACAGCGGCAACCTGAAGCTCGATGGCGCCAAGGTATCCGGCACCAAGGCGACACTGGACGGCGACACCCAACTGGGTCTTGCCTTCGCCTACATGCTCACCGACCACATTGGTCTGGAACTGCTGGCAGCCACGCCGTTCAACCACACCGTCGGCGTCAAGGGCCTGGGCCCGGCGCTGGATGGCAAGCTGGCAAACGTGAAACAACTGCCGCCGACTCTGTCGTTGCAGTACTACCCGATGGAAGCGTCGTCGAAATTCCAGCCTTACGTGGGCGTGGGCGTGAACTACACGCTGTTCTTTGACGAAGACTTGAGCGGCACCCGCAAGAACGAAGGCTTCAGCAACCTGAAACTGAAAAACTCGGTAGGCCTGGCCGGGCAAGTGGGGATGGATTACATGCTGACCGACCACGTGATGCTCAACGCCGCCGTCTGGTATGCCGACATCAACACCAAAGCCACCATGGATGGCCCGTCAGCACTGGACGTTGGCCGGACCAAGGTCAATGTGGACGTGGACCCGTGGGTTTACATGGTGGGGGTTGGGTACAGGTTCTGACGTTTAAACCCAGAACCTGTGGGAGCGAATTCATTCGCGATGCGGTATGTCAGGTTTGGAGATACTCGCTGACTGTACCGGCCTCTTCGCGAGCAAGCTCGCTCCCACAGTTTTTTGTTTTCAGCCCCGAAATCAACGCCCCAACAAACGCGCCAACCCGACTTTCAAGGGTGTCGGCGCCGGGACTTCGAAGCGCTCCAGCATCAACTGGTTGTTCGCCCGGGAATGCTTGATGTCCCCCGAACGCGCAGGCAGGTAGCTGACTGCGGGCAAACCGCCGACCACTTCCCCCAACGCTGCCAGCAATTCATTCAACGACGTGGTCTGATTCAGGCCGACGTTGGTCGCGCCCTCCTCAACCGTTGGTCGCTCAAGGGCCTGCACCAGCAGTGCTGCCAGATCGCCCACGTAGAAAAAGTCCCGTGTCTGCTCACCATCGCCGAACACCGTGATTGGCAAGCCCTGCTCGGCGCGCTCACAGAAGATGCTGATCACGCCCGAGTAAGGCGAAGAAGGGTCCTGGCGCGGGCCGAAAATATTGAAGAACCGGAACAGCACCGGCTCAAGACCATGCTGGCGACGGTAGAAATCGAAGTAGTACTCGCTCGCCAGCTTGTCCGAGGCATAGGGGGTCAACGGTGACTTGGGGGTGTCCTCGCTGATGGCCTGACCTTCGCCGTTGTTGCCATACACCGCCGCGCTCGAAGCAAACAACACACGCTTGATGCCGGCCTCGCGCATGGCTTCGCAGACATTCAGCGTGCCGATGAAATTGCTCTGGTGCGTGCGAACCGGATCATCCACCGAAGCCTGCACCGAAGCCACAGCCGCCAGGTGCACAACGGCCTGGCAGCCCAGCGCGGCATGCTTGACCAACGCAGCGTCGGCCACATCGCCAACGATCAGTTCGACCCGTGGGTTGTCCAGAGGCAGGTTGCTGTGTTTACCCGCTGACAGGTCATCCAGAATGCGTACCGCGTAACCCTTGGCGAGCAAGGCGTCCACAAGGTGCGAGCCAATGAAGCCGGCGCCGCCGGTGATCAGGATTGGGGCGTTAGACATGACGGTAATATCGATCCAGCAGACTTGGCAGCCCCGCACGCCAGGCGCGTGGCTTGATGCCGAAGGTATGGAGAATTTTCTTGCAGGCCAGCACAGCGTGTTGCGGTTCTTCCGCTGCGTCGGGACGTGCGGCGTGAGCCTGGGCAGTGGGTGACTCGATGGCCAGCGGGTGCATCAGCCGGGCCTCGGTCAGAATCGCCTGCCCCAGCGCCAGCGGCGTCGTCGCCTCATGCCCGGCGTAATGGTAAGTGCCCCACAGCGGCGCCGCGCAATCGAGTTGCTTGAGCACGGAGATGATCACCCGTGCGGCGTCGTCCACCGGTGTCGGGTTGCCCCGTCGGTCATCGGCCATCAGCAGCTCGTCCGGTGATTCGGCGCGGGTCAGAAAACGGCCCAATACCCCATCGACACTGTCGTCGAGCAGCCAGCCGAAGCGCAGCAGCACGTGTTGGGGGCAAGTTGCGCGCACGCTCTGTTCGATACGCCACAGCGCCTGGCCACGCAGGCCCAACGGCACCGGCTCGTCCTTTTCGCTGTAGGCAGTCGCCCGCGATCCGTCGAACACCCGATAGCTGGAAGGCTGTACCAGAACGATATTGTGGTGCTGGCACAGCTCGGCAAGGCGCTCGACGGAGCGCTCCTGGCTGGCAAGCCGCACTTCGCTGACTGACTCGGACTGAAACCAGTCGAAGTAGTAAGCAAGGTTGATCAAAGCGTCGGGACGGGTGTCATCGAGCAGTTGCGTCAGGCTTGCCGCATCCCAACCGTCTTGCGGTGGGCGCGGTGCGAGGAAACCAATGTCTTCCTCGGCACCCAGACGAATCAGCGCCTGCCCGAGGGCATTCCCGCCGCCCAACAGCATAAGGCGCATTCGCATAGAGTCAGCAGGCTCGGTATCAGAATTGATCGAAAAAATTAGTGAAAAACGCCTGCAAACATAACACGTTGCTGGTTAACCCCCAACAGTTGCACGGCGCCACGGTTTGTAAGCGATTTCCGGCGGTTGCGAGTCGGTCAGCAGAAAGGTTGAATGTGCTGGCCTCTCGCGAATGAATTCACTCCCAAAGGAGGTGTATGCGTCCGTGCGGGCGAACCTTGAATCACTCCCACAGATGCCCTCCGGCATGGTTGTTCTTACCCGCAGCGCCAGCATTTCCGCGACTTGCCCCGATCAGAGGCCCTTGCATCTTGCCACCCGCGCCCGCATAAATTCCGACATGAATCTTTTGCACAGCCCTGCCCCGGCACTCAGCGGTTTCCACCCGGCTGTCAGTGCCTGGTTTCGTAGCACGTTCCCTGCGGTGACGGCCGCTCAGGCTCACGCGTGGCCGCTGATCAAGGCACGGCAATCGACGCTGATCGCCGCACCCACCGGGTCCGGCAAGACCCTGACGGCGTTTCTCGCGGTGCTGGATGATCTGGTGCATCGCGGGCTGGACGCTGGCGGCGAGCTGCCGGAGCAGACCTTTGTGGTCTATGTCTCGCCGCTCAAGGCCCTGTCCAACGATATCCAGATCAACCTGCAAAACCCGCTGGCCGGCATCACTGGGCAATTGTCCCGCCTCGGCCTGCCCGCACTGCGCATCACCACCGCCGTGCGTACCGGCGACACCCAGCAGAAAGAACGCAACGCCATGCGCAAGACAGCGCCGCACATTCTGGTGACGACGCCAGAGTCGCTGTACGTGCTGCTCGGCTCCGACTCAGGCAGACGAATGCTGGGCAGCACCCGCACGGTAATCGTCGATGAAATCCACGCCATTGCCGCCAGCAAGCGCGGCAGCCATCTGGCCTTGAGCCTGGAACGGTTGCAGGCGCTGTGCCCGGAACCCTTGCTGCGTATCGGGCTCTCGGCAACCCAGAAACCCATTGAGGCCGTGTCGCGGTTTCTGGTGGGCAGCGATCCGATCAAGCGCCCCTGCGCCATCGTCGACATCGGCCATGCCCGGCCTCGAAACCTAGGTATTGAAGTGCCACCCGTACCCTTGGGGCCGGTCATGGCCAACGATGTGTGGGAGCTGGTGTACGACCGCCTGGCAGCGCTGGCCCGTGAACATCGCACCACACTGATCTTCGTCAACACCCGACGCATGGCCGAACGCATGGCCCGACACCTGAGCGAACGGCTGACCAAAGAAGCCGTCGCCGCGCACCACGGCAGCCTGGCGAAAGAACAGCGCCTGGATGCCGAGCAGCGCCTTAAACGTGGCGACCTGCAAGTCTTGATCGCCACGGCGTCGCTGGAGTTGGGTATCGATATTGGCGACGTCGATCTGGTCTGCCAGATCGCTTCACCGCGCTCGATTGCCGCGTTCCTGCAAAGGGTCGGGCGCTCCGGGCATCAGGTGGGCGGCACACCGAAAGGCCGATTATTCGCCACCTCCCGGGACGACCTGATCGAATGCACCGCGCTGCTGGACTGCGTGCGACGGGGCGAGCTGGACACCTTGCTGATTCCGGTCGCACCGCTGGACGTGCTGGCGCAGCAGATCATCGCCGAGGTCAGTTGCCAGGAATGGCAGGAACAGGCGCTGCTGGACCTGATTCGTCAGGCCTCGCCCTATGCCACGTTGAACGACGAACATTATCAGGCGCTGCTGCGCATGCTGGCCGAGGGCTACAGTGGACGGCAAGGCGTGCGTGGCGCCTATCTGCACCGCGACGCCCTCACCCGCACCTTGCGCGGCCGCCGTGGCAGCAAGCTCACGGCGGTGACCAGCGGCGGCACCATCCCGGACAACGCCGACTACAGCGTGATCCTCGAGCCCCAGGCGCTGAACATCGGCACCGTCAATGAAGACTTCGCGGTGGAAAGCATCGCCGGGGACATCTTCCAATTGGGCAATACCTCGTATCGCATCCTGCGTATCGAAACCGGTCGGGTTCGGGTCGAGGACGCCCAGGGCCAACCGCCCAACATTCCGTTCTGGCTGGGCGAAGCGCCGGGGCGCAGCGCGGAGTTGTCGTTTGCCGTGGCGCGTCTGCAAGGCCGGATAGACGAGTTGCTCGGCGCCCATCCGGGCGATCTTCAGCCCTGCATCGACTGGCTGATCGATACTCTCGGGCTGGACCTGGCCAGCGCCGACCAGCTTGTGGATTACCTGGCTCGCACCCGCTCGGTGCTGGGCGCTCTGCCATCCCAGGACACACTGCTGATGGAGCGTTTTTTCGACGAGTCCGGCGGCACGCAACTGATCATCCATACCCCGTTTGGCAGCCGTATCAATCGCGCCTGGGGCCTGGCGTTGCGCAAGCGCTTCTGTCGCACCTTCAACTTCGAATTGCAGGCCGCCGCCAGCGAAGATGCCATCGTGCTGTCGCTGTCCACCAGCCACAGCTTCGAGCTGGATGAGGTCTGGCGTTACCTGAACTCCGCCAGCGCCGAGCATCTGCTGGTCCAGGCCGTGCTCGACGCGCCGTTGTTCGGCGTGCGCTGGCGCTGGAACGCCAGCACGGCATTGGCCTTGCCGCGCTACACCGGTGGCCGCAAGGTGGCGCCGCAGTTACAGCGCATGAAAAGCGAAGACCTGATCGCCACGGTGTTTCCCGACCAGATCGCCTGCCTGGAAAACCTGGTGGGCGAACGGGAAGTTCCGGACCATCCGCTGATCGAACAAACCCTGGACGATTGCCTGCACGAAGCCATGGACGCCGAAGGCTGGCTGGCCCTGTTGCGACGCATGGAACGCGGTGAGCTGCGCCTGATCGCCCGTGACTTGCCCGCGCCCTCGCCGCTGGCCGCGGAAATCCTCAACGCCCGGCCTTACGCGTTTCTCGATGACGCGCCGTTGGAAGAACGCCGCACCCAGGCCGTGCTGAATCGTCGCTGGAGCGATCCGCAGTCGTCGGATGATCTGGGCGCTCTGGACGCCGACGCCATTGCCGCGGTCGGCGAAGAAGCCTGGCCGCAGCCGCAGAACCTGGACGAAATGCACGAAGCGCTGATGACCCTGAGTTGTGTCAGCGGCGCCGAGGCGCGGCAGCAATCGGACTGGGTTGAATGGCTGGAAGCGCTGGCGAAATCCGGTCGCGCCACGCGCTTGCAGATCACCCCGGATCAGGCGCTGTGGGTGGCACTGGAACGGGTCACCTGCCTGCGCGCGGTTTATCCACAGGCGGAAATGCACCCACCCTTGAATGCCCTGCCCGGCTTCGACGACCACTGGGATGAAGACGAGGCCACTCTGGAAATCGTCCGCGCCCGCTTGAGTGGTTTCGGGCCCCTGCCCCTGGCACATATCGCCGAGCCGTTGGCCTTGTCTACCAGCCATGTGGCTCAGGCGCTGGCGCGACTGGAGAGCGAAGGTTATGTGCTGCGGGGCCGTTTCAGCCCCGGCGCGGCGGAGGATCAATGGTGCGAACGCCATCTGCTGGCGCGCATCCATCGCTACACGGTCAAACGCCTGCGCCGGGAAATCGAGCCGGTGGCGTTGCAGGACTTCATGCGGTTTTTGTTTGACTGGCAGCACCTGTCCAGCGTCACCCAGAGCCAGGGCAAGGCGTCGTTGCCGCAAGTGGTGGAGCAACTGGAGGGGTTCTCCGCCGCAGCGGGTGCCTGGGACAGCGACATACTGCCCGCACGAATCAAGGACTATTCGCAAGGCTGGCTCGACGACCTGTGTCGCTCGGGCAAAGTGGTCTGGACCCGTTTGGCCGCCCGCAACAAGACCGGCGCAGCGGCATTGCGCAGCACCCCTATCGTGCTGTTACCCCGCAGCCAGGTGAGCCTGTGGAGCGAGCTAGCGGAACAACCACCGGTGACCGACCTGTCGTTGCGGGCGCAAAAGGTCCACGCCGCGTTGGCGAGCCATGGCGCGCTGTTTTTCGATGAGCTGGTGACCGAGGCGCATCTGTTGCGCACCGAGCTGGAAAACGCACTGCAGGAGCTGGTAGGTGCCGGGTTGGTGAACGCCGACAGTTTCGCCGGTTTGCGCGCGTTGATCACCCCCGCCAGCAAACGCTCGGCCCACAGCAGTCGGCGCAATCGCGGGGCCTTTATCGGCGGCATGGACGATGCCGGACGTTGGGCCTTGCTACGGCGTGCGCCGGTTGCGCTAGAACCTTCCCCCCTTAAACCCACAAGGGCCACCGGTGCCGCGACACTGGAACACATCGCGATGACCCTGCTGCGACGCTATGGCGTGGTGTTCTGGCGCCTGCTGGAGCGCGAAGCCGATTGGCTGCCGAGCTGGCGCGAACTGTTGCGCACTTTTCACCGGCTCGAAGCGCGGGGCGAGATTCGCGGTGGGCGGTTTGTCAGTGGCCTTGCCGGGGAGCAATTTGCCTTGCCCGAGGCGATCCCCTTGCTGCGCGAGATTCGCCGGCGGCCGCTGGATGGCAGCCTCATCAGCCTGAGCGGCGTGGACCCGCTGAACCTGGTGGGCACCTTGCTACCCGGCAATAAAGTACCGGCGCTGGCGGGCAATCGCGTGGCGTACCGCGACGGGGTGCCCGCCGCTGCGATCATCGCGGGTAAACCCCAGTATTGGCTGGAGCTTGATGCTCAGGGCATGGCGCAGGTGAGGGACCGGTTGTTGCGGTGAGCGATCAAGAAGGCGCAGCACTTTCTGACCCATCCCCATTCACCACATTGGCCTTGGCAGGCGGCAGTTGCCCGGCATGGGGGCTGAGAATCGTCTGTGGATAAGTTTGCGCGAAGCGTACATCGTCGGACTTATCCACAAGCTTTTTCAGCCGCTCGTTGAAGGCGCGGCCCACACTGTACTGCCCACCGGAGACGGTGCGGAACTGCGCCGTGAGCACCACGCCATTGAGGTCCATGCGGTCCACGCCGAAGACTTCCAATGGGCCTTGCAGGTTGTTTTTCAGCAACAGGTCGTCGGTGATCGAATCCCCGGCTTCGCGGATCAAAGAGGTAGCCGAATCGATGTCCGTGTCGTAGGTGAATTGCACCGAGAAGAACGCATAGGCGAACTGCCGCGACTGATTGGTCACTGCCTTGATCTGGCCGAACGGCACCGAGTGCACGAAGCCCTTGCCATCGCGCAGGCGCAGGGTGCGGATGGTCAGGCTTTCCACGGTGCCGGAATGCCCCGAATCCAGCACCACCCAGTCGCCGATGGAAATGGTGTCTTCGATGATGATAAACAGACCGGTAATCACGTCCTGGACCAACTGCTGCGACCCGAAACCGATGGCCAGCCCCACGACCCCCGCACCCGCCAGCAAGGGCGCAACGTTGATCCCCAGGTTGGCCATGGTGGTGATGGTGCAGATCACCAGCAGAATGATTTTGATCGCATTGCGCAGCAGCGGCAGGATGGTCTTGATCCTGGTGCTGGGCTGGCGACCGGAGCGGGTATTGATCGGTGGTTTCAGGGCTTCCTGAATGGCAGTGTCGAGCACCACCCACAGCAGCCAGGTCACCAGGAAGATCAGCCCGATGCTGCTCAGCGAATCACTGATCACCCGGCCCAGGGAATTGCTCTGGGCAAACTCGAACAGGGAGAAACCCCAGATCCGCCCCAGGATCTCGATGAATGCTACCGCCAGCGCGATGCGCATCAGGGCGTGGCCCAGGCTCAGCAGACGCTCCTTGTAGACATGCCCGCCTTGCCCGGCTTCTTCGGAGGCCTTGAACAGGTGCTGGAACACCGTGCTCAGGAACACGGCGGAAATCAGCAGCACGGTGGTGAAAAGTGCCGAACGCAAAGCTTTTTGGCTGTCCTCACCGGCGCCGATCAGGTTGATTGCCGAGACCAGAATCATCAGCAGGATCGGCCAGTGCCACAGGTTGGAAAACACCTTGAGGGTTTCCTGCAACGCGGGCCGATGCAAACGAGCCTGCAACGAGCGGTTGCGGATCAAATGTGCAATCGGTCGCCGGATTCTGATCACCAGCACGCAGAACACTGCAGAGGCAAACAATCCGCTAAACACCGCCACGCTGGTGGTCACGTTGGCGCCGAACTGACGGGCGATCTGCGGGCTGGTCAACGCATCGCTCAGGGCGGCCAGAAAACCGATGACGAACAGCGGGCGCGGCGCATAACGACGGATCATGCGCACGGCGGCACGCTTGTGACCGTAGTTGAACATCACGATCACGCACAGCAATACCGACGTGGAAACGATGCCGCTGCTGGTGGCATAGGCAAAACACAGCGCCAGCGCGCGCCCCACGGACGTGAACATGAAATGGCTGACATACAGCGTCAGCGGCAGGCAGATCACCGCCGGGATGGTATAGGGCAACACATAGCCGAGCAGCGCCTGACTGCGTTGGCGCGCCACCAGCAGCGAGCGCCGGTTGAGGCGAAGGGCGATGAAGCTGCCCAGGGTGGTGAGGACTGCAAAGGCGCCAATCCAGACCATCGACAACATGACGAAATCACCGGCCACGCCCCACTGTGACCGTGAGGTGGGCTTGTTGACCAGCGTGCCCAGCTCATTGGCGGCGCGGTCGGCCCGCAATCGCCAGGCGTCGAACAGGTTGTCGTCCAGATTGAGCTTGTCTTGCACGTCGTCGATGCTGGAACTGATCGCGCCCAGCAAGCCGCCCTGGACCAGAATTTCCGGTGTGTCGGGGGCAGCGGGTGCGGCCTGTGCAGCGGCAGGCGCGGCAGCGGGTGTCGTCGCAGGTGCGGCGGCAGCGGGCGCCGTGGTGGTGGCAGGCGTTGCGGGTGCGTCCGCTGCCTGAAGATTGAAACTGGCTGTACACAACAACATGCACAACGCGATGAATGTCTTGAACTTGAACAAGCGCTGTTCACCCCTCTTGATTGGCCAATGGAATGAGGTCTTTCGCTTTCCTACGGTCACCCCCTAGGGAACTGATCCGTATTTGCCGGGCAAGTTCGGTTACATCTGGTAATGAGTTCGCAAACACGCCACAACCGTCCGTAATCCTCGATGGACCTTTTGCCGGGCTAACCCGTCATAGCGTTATCGGGTCGTTTGTACGGCCATCGAGGACGCCGCCATGCTCATTCATCCCAAAGCGCGCTATCGGCCTTACACCTCGTCGTCCGGTGGGTGGGGCTCGGCGAGGTCGGTCATGGAAATCCTCTGGCGCGAGCAAGCGTTGACCAAAGCCACCAGCGTGCTGTTCAAGCAAAACAAGCCGGACGGTTTTGCCTGTGTCAGTTGCGCGTGGGCCAAACCCGCTCACCCCCATCATCTGGAGTTCTGCGAAAACGGCGCCAAGGCCACGGCCTGGGAACTGACCTCACTCAAGACCAACCCGGATTTCTTCGCCCGGCACAAAGTCAGCGAACTGCTGCAATGGCCCGACTACGATCTGGAGCAACACGGTCGCCTGACCCATCCCCTGCGCTATGACGCCAAAAGCGACCGCTACCTGGAAACCACCTGGGCCGAGGCTTATCGGGATATCGGGGCGCAACTTCGAACGATGGCGCCCGACAGCGTGGCGTTCTACGCCTCAGGCCGCGCCTCGCTGGAAGCCTCGTTCATGTACCAGATCCTGGCCCGCGCCTACGGCACCAATAACCTGCCCGACAGCTCGAACATGTGCCACGAAAGCACCTCGGTCGGTTTGCAGGAAAGCATTGGCGTACCGGTCGGCACCGTCACCCTCGAAGACTTCGAGCACACGGACTGCATCTTTTTCTTCGGTCAGAACGTCGGCAGCAACAGCCCGCGCATGCTGCATCAACTGCAAGCCGTACGCCGTCGTGACGTGCCGATCGTGACCTTCAACCCGCTGCGCGAGCGCGGGCTGGAGCGCTTCGTCAACCCGCAGTCGCCCCGTGAAATGCTGGGCCCGGACTCGACGGTGATCAGCACCCAATACCATCAGCTGGCGATTGGTGGCGACACGGCCGCAGTGATCGGCATTGCCAAGGCATTGTTCGAAATGGACAAGCACGCGTTGATCAAAGGCGAACCGGGCATTATCGATCAGGGCTTCATCGCCGAGCACACCCAAGGCTTTGCAGAGTTCGCCGCTGACGTGCGCAGTTACGAATGGGAAACCCTGGAACACCGCGCCGGCATTACCCGCACAGCCATGGAAGCCGCTGCGACCATTTACGCCCGCAGCGAGAAAGTCATGATGATTTACGGCATGGGCCTGACCCAGCACCGGCACGGGGTCGAGAACGTGCAGATGCTGGTCAATCTGTTGCTGCTGCGGGGCAACATCGGTAAGCCCGGCGCCGGGATTTGCCCGGTGCGCGGCCACTCTAATGTGCAAGGTCAGCGCACGGTTGGGATCACTGAAGACCCGACAAAAGTGCCTGTGGATAAAATCGAAGCACTGTTCGGCTTTCATGTGCCAACGAACAAAGGCCGCGCGACGGTGGATACCTGCGAAGGCATCCTGGATGGCAGCGTGAAAGGGTTCATCGGCCTGGGCGGCAATTTTCTGCGAGCCATACCGGACACGTCACGCATGGAACCGGCGTGGCACAACCTTGAACTGAACGTGCAAATCGCCACCAAGCTCAATCGCACGCATCTGGTCATGGCCCATAACACCTGGCTGCTGCCGTGCCTGGGCCGCATCGAGATCGACCGGCAGAACGGTTACCAGCAGACGTATAGCACCGAAGACAGCACTGGTTTTATCCATGGCTGGAACGGGCAAAGCGAACCGGTGAGCGAACACCTCAGGTCCGAAGTGGCGATTATTGCCGGCCTCGCCCGGGCGACGCTGTCTGGTAACGAGCGCATCGACTGGGATGCCTGGCGTAGCGATTACGCGTTGATTCGGGCATCCATCGCCGAGGTGTATCCAAAGATCTTCCACGACATGGAAAGCCGCATGTGGCAGCCCGGCGGCTTCCATCGCCCGCTGCCTGCTGCAGAGCGCCAATGGGAAACCGAAAGCAAACGCGCGCAGTTCATCGTCCCCAAGACCCTGTCCGTGGACGATGACGTTTACCCGGGGCTTGAACGCCGCGATGTATTGCAGTTGATGACGCTGCGCAGCAACGACCAGTTCAACACCACCATCTATGGCTACGAAGACCGGTTTCGCGGGGTCAGCGGGACGCGCAGCGTGATTTTCATGAACCGCTACGACATCGTGCGGCTAGGGTTTTTCCCCGGCGACTGGGTGCTGGTGACGACCGCCGTCGAGCTGGATATCAAACGCCAGGTCGGGCCGCTGCAGATCGTGGCCTACGACATTCCCGAAGGTTGCAGCGCGGCGTATTACCCCGAATGCAACCCGCTGGTGCCGCTGTGGCACCACGCCGAACGCAGCAAGGTTCCGGCGGCAAAATCGATCCCCATCACCCTGAGCAAGACCGAACCGGGGCCTGAGCAAAATGCCCATGCGGTGCCGGGGTCGGATCAGGTGCATTGATAAGCCCTCCCCTGATACCTCTTCCCACAGGGCTCAAGCAAAACCCTGTGGGACAGATTGATACCGGACATGAGATTTCCCTCAAGGATTCAACCGTTCAGCTTATTTTTGATAGAAACGTTGACGCGGTAGAACGATCGTTCTACCTTTTGTTCCATGACCAAGACAACCACTACCGACTTACGCGACAAGGTCCTGGAGACCGCCGAACAGTTGATCTACCAGAACGGTATTCATGCCATGGGCATGGATCTGCTGGTACGAACATCCGGGGTGGCGCGCAAGAGTATCTATCGCTACTTCACGACCAAAGACGAGATCGCCGCCCAGGCGCTGAGCATTCGTGATGTGCGCTGGATGCAGTGGTTCCGGCGCGAGACAGACAAGGCCGAAACGCCCCAGGCGCGGATTCTGAATATGTTTGCCGTGCTCAAGAGCTGGTTCGAATCCGAGGGGTTTCGCGGCTGTGCATTCATCAACACGGCCGGCGAAATCGGCGACGCCAACGACCCCCTCCGGCTGGTCGCCAAGGAGCACAAACAGAAGCTGTTCGATTACGCCCTGGAGTTGTGTCAGCAACTGGATGTGCCGCAACCGCAGGCGCTGGCCAAACAACTGCTGATCCTGATCGACGGCGCCATCACCCTGGCGCTGGTCATGGGCGACCACAGCGCGGCAGACAGCGCCCGCGATGTCGCACAACACCTGTTGAACGCACCACCTGCCGCACCCGCTTGATCCTTTAACGACCCTTCATCGCTCGACCCTTATCCTTTACTGGAGGCTTTGCCATGTCGTCCAATCCTGAAGTTCGTCCACCGCTGCCCCCTTTCACCCGCGAATCCGCGATCCAGAAAGTCCGCCTGGCTGAAGATGGCTGGAACGGGCGCGACCCGGAAAAAGTCGCGCTGGCCTACACCCTGGACACTAAATGGCGTAACCGCGCCGAGTTCGCCACCAACCGCGAAGAGGCCAAGGCTTTTCTTACCCGCAAATGGAAGAAAGAGCTGGATTACCGCCTGATCAAAGAGCTGTGGGCCTTCACCGACAACCGCATCGCCGTGCGTTATGCCTACGAATGGCACGACGACTCGGGCAACTGGTTCCGCTCGTATGGCAATGAGAACTGGGAATTCGCTGAAAACGGTTTGATGGCCAACCGCTTTGCCTGCATCAACGACATGCCGATCAAGGAATCCGAGCGCAAGTTCCACTGGCCGCTGGGACGTCGCCCGGATGACCATCCGGGGCTGTCGGAGCTGGGTTTGTAATCCACCCCAAAGAACCTGTGGGATCGACCGGGATGGCGATCCCACACGAGTTTCATTGCGACGCCCCCGCACATTGGCGTGGATCATCTGAACGCATCGGTTCAGATATTCCATGTATCCGTTTGAACACAATACCTCCTCCAAGTGCATACATTTATGTCACTGCGCTGTCATCTGCGTTCTCTAGAGTCGCCGACACAAATTGTGATGCACAGTCGCCTGCCGATTTCGCAAGCGACCCAGAACAAGCAACGCGGCCAAAAGGAGTGTGCCTGCAGTAGCTACCGGAGGAACAAACGATGGTAACCATGTATGTCGAGCCAGACCTGTCTGCTCAGACGTTCACGTTGGCCAATGGCATGACGTTACGACTGCGAACGCTATTGGTACGGTCCGGCACCGTAGCCCTGGTGGTGGCAGTCCATGTGCTTGCACTGACCTGGTTTGCTGATCGCACACCCGAGCCGCTGCCAGTGGTGACACCTCGCACCATCTACGCCACCGTCATCACCGAGCCGGCCCCGGCACCCGCTGCCGTCAGTGAGCCGCCCGCACCGGTTGCCGCAGTTCAACCCATAGAGCAGCCCGCTCCCGAAATCGTGCCTCCGGTTGTTCCGGTTCACGCCATTACGCATCCCAAGCCAGTATCCAGGCCTCGCGTTGCTCAACACCGCACCGCGCCGGCCCCACAGCCTGTTGCACCTTCGGTTCCCGCCCCTGTTGTTGCAGCGGCTCCAACCCCAGCAGCAACCCCGGCGCCAGCACCTGCACCGACACCCAAAACCGTCACCCGGGGCGTCGAGTACCTTCGTGCGCCACAACCCGAATACCCGGACACCGCTCGCGCAGAGGGTGACGAAGGTACGGTGGTGCTGCGGGTCCTGGTCGATGAACACGGCAAACCCAGCAGCGTTGATGTGTTGCGCTCATCCGGCTTCACCAGCCTCGACAACGCTGGCCGCACAGCAGCGCTGGGCGCCATGTTCCGACCGTATATGGACAGCGGTCACGCAGTGGCGGTGTACGTGATCGTGCCGTTGAAATTCCAGCTGGACAGCTGACCAGCACCACCCTTTTACCTCTTGAAGCTCGAGATGGCTGACCCGCCAGGGCAGCGCTCGGACTTTTTTCAACTGATTGATTCATTGCAAGGAGAAATCCCATGCCAACCGGTTCGCTCGGATTTGATGTTTTGTGGGGTCAGGCTGATGCCATTACCCGTACCGTGGCGATGATGCTGTTGGCGATGTCCATTGCCTCCTGGTACGTCATCGCCAGCAAACTTGTGCGCATGGCGCTGCACCAACTGCGCTCAGGCCGCGCACTGGCCGCCTTCTGGGACGCGCCGACCCTCAACGACGGCGTGCGCGCACTCGGCCAGCACAATGCCTATGCCGACATGACACAGGCCGGCATCAATGCCGCCAATCAACATCGCGAGGCGCTGGACAGCGGCATGAACCCGCCAGACTTCAGCGACTGGCTGGCCCGTGCGCTGCGCCAATCCACCCAGGTCATCGGTGGCAGGCTGCAAAGCGGCATGGCGATTCTGGCCACCGTCGGCTCCAGCGCCCCTTTTGTTGGCCTGCTGGGGACGGTGTGGGGCATCTACCACGCGCTGATGAAAATCGGCCTGACGGGCGACGCCAGCATCGACAAAGTGGCGGGGCCGGTGGGTGAAACGCTGATCATGACCGCGCTGGGCCTGGCCGTGGCGATCCCGGCCACCCTCGGTTACAACCTGCTGGTGCGCAGCAACAAACAAACCCTGGCGGAACTGAGCAAGTACGCGTTCGAACTGCACGACCTGCTGGTAGTCGGCGCTCGCGCCACGCCAAAAAATGGCAGCCCGGCACGTCTGACGTCCAGGCCTCAGGCGGAGTACGCCTGATGGCCGGAGGACTGCATTCTGCCGATGACCTGGATGAAGACAGCTTCAACCCGGAGATCAACACCACGCCACTGGTGGACGTGATGCTGGTGCTACTGGTGATCTTCATCATCACCGTGCCCGCCATCCAGCACAGCGTGAAAATCGACCTGCCACAGGCCGCTGCGCAGCAGGACATCAAGCCCCCGGTCGCCGTCGACCTGGCACTGGATGACAGCGGCCATCTGCACTGGAACGATCGCGACATCGCCGACAGCGAGTTGCCCGCCCTGATTGCCGAGGCTGCGACCCAACAACCGATACCGGAGCTGCACCTGCGAGCGCAACGCAACACGCCTTACGAAAAGGTGGTGCAGGTCATGGCTGCAGCGCAGTCCGGCGGGCTTGAAAAAATCGGCTTTGTCACACAGGCCGTCACGCCCTAGCCCGGCACACAAGCTACACACCGAAACACTTCTACCGAGCAATGCCTCAAGGCCGCCACAGCGGCCTCGGCTACGTGCACCTCCAATAACTGATATGGGCAAGGAAAGCCCGCTGCCATAGGTATAACCATGTCTCGCAGTCGCCGGTTTAATGTTCACTCCCTGTACGCTGGACTCAGCCTGGCCGCCGTCGCCTTGGGCCACCCCGCCTGGGCTGCCGATACGCCGCCCGCCATCGATGACAGCGCGCTGGCAACATTGCCGCAAGTCACGGTCCAGGCCTCCAAGACAGTGCCGGTGCTGCACCAGCAAACGGCGGCGGGCGCCCTGGGCAGCCATGCGGTGATCGACACCCCCTTCTCGATCACGACAATCAGCAACGCGGAAATCCTGAATCGGCAGGCCAATATCCTGTCGGAAGCTGTGAAATACGACGCTTCGGTCACTTCCATCAGCACCAGCTACGGCACCCACCCGGCAACCCTGGCAGTACGCGGCCTGCCGCTCGACGACCTTAACGGCTACAAGGTCGACGGCATGGCCAACATCAACCGTGGTGTGGAAATGCCTCTGGAAATGTTTGACCGGGTGGAAGTGCTCAAAGGCTTGTCGGGCTTCATGTATGGCTTCGGCAGCCCGGGCGGTATCGTCAACTACGTGACCAAGCGGCCTACCGACAAGACGACCTTAAGCGTCGATGCCGGCTACCAGTCCGACAACATCTGGAAAGAACATCTGGATGCCGGCGGGCGCTTCGACGATCCGCGCTTTGGCTATCGCGTCAACCTGGTTCATGAGGAAGGCACGTCATCGTCAGGCGGCTCATCGGTGGATCGGACCTCGGCGGGCTTGAGCCTGAACGGCCAACTCACCGATGACCTGACGCTGGACTTCGACACCCTCTACCAAACGCGTAAAACCTCCGGCGGCACCGACGTGATCGTCAGCCCCAAATTTGCGCTGCCAAAAGCCATCGATGGCAGCACGCGTTTATACGGCAACGGCTCGTACACCGACGTCGATTACAGCCTGTCGACGCTCACTGCCACCTACCGCTTCTCACCGGACTGGACAGGCAAGCTCTCTTATCGCTATAGCGATTCGACGCGGCACTACATCAAAGACCAGGACATCATTTCCAGTAACTCGGGCAACTATTCCGACAAAGCCAGCGGCGAATATCACGCCTACGACTACAACGAAGCCATGGGCACCCTGGAAGGCCGATTCACCACGGGCTGGTTCACCCATGACCTGGTACTGGGCAGCAGTTACTCGGATCTGGGCTCGAACAAGTCCGTCGTCAGCCCCAAGGTCACCGTGGGCAAGGGCAACATTTACAACCCGACGATTTTCTCGGTCTACGACGTCGCTTCCGGCGGCGGCACCTTCGGCGACGACAACATCAAGGAAGGTGCAGTGTTTGCCAGCGACACCATCGGCCTGGGCGATCATTGGTCGTTGCTGGCCGGGTTGCGTAATGAGTCCTACCGCGAACAATCCAATGCCTCACCGACCTCTGGCGCTGTGAACTACAAGGCCAGGCCCGCCACCCCAACCGTGGCGCTGATGTACAAACCCATCAAGGACGTGACGCTCTACGCCAGCTATGTGGAGTCACTGGAAAGCGGCGGTACCGCAGCCGACACCAACGCGAACGCCAACGCCACCCTCGCACCGCTGAAAAGCAAACAGTATGAAGTGGGCGTCAAGGCGCAGCAGCGTAACTGGAGTGCCACCGCCGCCGCCTTCCGTATCGACCGTGGTGCCGAGTACACCAACAGCAGCAACGTTTATGTGGAAAGCGGGATCGTGCGTTATCAGGGGCTGGAGCTGAACGCTTCTATTGACCCGACGCCTAACCTGACCGTTGAGGGCAGCGTCATGACCCTGGACTCCACCTACATCGATGCCGGTGACGGGATCGATGGCAATCGTGCAGCCGGTGCGGCGCACTACCAGACAGGCGGGCAAGTGACCTATCGTCTGCCACAGGTTCAGGGGTTATCGCTGCACACCGGTGCCCAGCGCATCGGGCCGATGGCGGTGGATTCGGGTAACGCCAACACCCTGGGCGCCTACAACCTGTTCGATGCCGGTAGCACCTACCGCATGAAGTTGCCTGAAGGCCATGCCCTGACACTCGGCGCCAACGTCACCAACCTTGCGAACCACAAATACTGGACGTTCTACCAGGAGAACTACCTGCAGCCGGGTGCACCTCGCACCCTCAGCGTCAACGCGCGGTACGAATTCTAACTTTCCAGGAGAAGCGGCGGCCATTGCCTCAATGGCCGCCAGCCACCATGAACATCATTCCCAAACGTATTCGTACCGCACGCACGCTCTGGCTTGCGCTGGGCTTGTGCCTGACATTACCGGTTAACGCCGCCCCCGCCGACACCGATGGCCTGCGCCTGGACAAGGTGGTGCTGGTGATGCGCCACGGCATTCGTCCACCCACCGACAGCGCCGCCCTGCAAGCATGGTCGGCGCATACCTGGCCCACCTTCAACACCGCCGACGGCCTGCTCACGGCCCACGGTTATACCGCCACCGTATTGCTCGGCCACTGGCAGCGCCAGTACCTGGACAGCCTGGGGCTGTTCGCGGTCGGGCAGTGTCCTGGTGCTGAAGATACTTACGTCTGGGCGAGCCCTTCTTCGCGCACCAAGGCCACTGGCGCCGCGTTGCTTGAAGGGATGTTTCCCGGTTGCGGTATCACGGTGCATCACGAAAAGACCAGCAACGACCGGCTGTTCCACAGCATAGAGAGTGGCCTGGCGCCCCTGGACCCGGAACGCACCCGCAGCGCGATGCTGGCAGCCATGGGTGGCAGCCCGAAGGTCGCGCAGCAGCGTTATGCAGCGGCGGTCCTGAGGATGCAAACAGTGGCAAGCGTGCCGGACACCTGCCCCAAAGGCAACAACGCCAAAGCCTGCACCCTGAGCAATTTGCCATGGGAGCTGAAAACCAAGGGCACCAGCGTCAAACTCAGTGGCCCGCTCGGGGTCGGCGCCGCCATGAGTGAAAGCTTCCGCATGCAATACGCGGAAGGCCTGCCACTGGATGAAGTGGCTTTCGGTCAAGGCCGCAACGCCGCCGCAGTCGCCCGGCTCATGCAACTGCGCTCGGCCAAATATGCCTTGAACAACCATGTGCCCTACATCGCTCAGCGCGGCGGTTCCCAGTTACTTGGGCAAGTGCTGCTGGGCCTGGAAGAGAACGCGACAAGCCAGAGCCCCGGTGGCCCACCGCCGACAAAATGGCTTGCCTACATCGGCCACGACAGCAACATCGCGCAGTTGCGGACCCTGCTGGGCTTTAACTGGAAGATCGCCGAATACCCGGAAAACGATGCAGCGCCCGGCGGCACCTTGCTGTTCGAACGCTGGGTCGACGTTCACGGCCACCACTTCGTGCGCCTGGCCTACCTGGCCCAGAGCATGGACCAACTGCGTCAACTGACACCCCTGGACGTCAGCCACCCGCCATACCGCGAACCTTATGCCGGGCTTCCGGGGGCCAGACACAGCGCGATGATCCCGCTTGAGACGTTTGTGTCGACGATGAACAAGCGCATCGATACAACTGCAACCGAACCCCAGCAGTACGTGGATCAGTAGCCTCTACGAAAACCCGTGTGGGAGATTCTATATTTTGCAGGAACGGGCTTGCCCGCGATGGCGGCGTGTCAGGCGCTGCCAATGTCGAACATGCCGACGCCTTCGCGAGCAAGCTCACTCCCACAGGGATCCATGTTCAACCCGGAGTTTGCGGCAAATACACAGTAACTGTGGGAGCCGAGCTTGCTCGCGAAGGCGGCTTACCTGAAACATAGTGAGTGACTGATGCACCGCAGTCACATCAGATACCGCACATGCGACCGTTCGCTCAGGTCACAGATCGTGACCTGGGTGCGGACGTTGTAGGCCGACGTTACACAACTGCAGCGTCATGAAGGCGCCTACACCCCGAACGCATTGACGGCGTGGATCACATGATCCTGCTCGGCCAGCGTCATCGTCGGATACAACGGCAGTGACAGAATCACCTCATGCAGCGGCGCCTTGACGGCTTTGGAGGTCTGCGCCAACGCAACATAGGGCGCATGTTGATCAATCGGCAGCGGGTAGTGAACCAGCGTCTGGATGCCCCGCTCGGCCAGATGAGTTCTCAACGCGTCCCGCTGGCCACAGGCAACCACAAAGAGGTGCCAGACATGGGCGCTGCGCTCGATGGCCTCAGGCAATCTGATCAGCGGGTTCTGGATGCCCGCGTTGTAGCGCTCGGCAATCTGTCGACGCCGCTCGGTGTCGGCATCCAGACGCGTCAGCTTCACCCCAAGCATCGCCGCCTGGATTTCATCGAGGCGGCTATTGATGCCCGGGTGATCATGCTGATATTTGCTACGCGAGCCGTAGTTGCCCAGGGCGCGCACCAGGGTCGCCAGTTCGGCGTCATTGGTGGTTACTGCGCCACCATCGCCCAACGCACCAAGGTTCTTGCCGGGATAAAAGCTGAACGCCGCCGCATGGCCCCAGTTACCGGCCTTGCACCCCATCAGTTCGGCACCATGGGCCTGAGCACAATCCTCCAGCACCAGCAGATTGTGCTGTTGAGCCAGGAGCATGATTTCCGGCATGGGCGACAGTTGTCCGTACAAATGCACCGGCAGGATCACCCGGGTTTTATCGTTGATTGCCTTTTCAACCGCCGCCACATCCAGGTTGTACGTGGCAGGGTCCACATCCACCAACACCGGCGACAGGCCGTTTTCCAGCACAGCAGAAACGGTGGCGATAAACGTATTGCTCTGCACGATGACTTCATCGCCGACGCTGATCTTCCCTTGCTCTTTCCATGCCCGCAGAATCAGCGACAGCGCATCCAGGCCATTGCCGACGCCGATGGCGTAGCGCGTGTTGCAGTAGTCAGCGAACGACGCTTCAAACCCGGCAAGTTCAGCGCCAGCGATGTACCAGCCCGAATCGATGACCCGGCTGCAGGCCGCTTTCAGCTCGTCGGCGTACTCCTGATTGACTGATTTCAAATCAAGAAACGGGATGTTCATGGCATCGACTGCAGGCTGAGTCATTGGTCGATCATCTCCAGAAACTGGCTGTAGTCCCTGACGTAATCGGCTTCGTCATAGAGTTCATCGGCTAATACCATGAGCACGCAATCCGGAGAGAACTCGTACATTTCCCGCCAGATGAACGACTCGATCAGCAGACCCTGGCAGGGGTTGTCCAGGCGGATATCGATCTTTTCCTTGCCGTCATCGAGCATGAAACGACACGAGCCCCGCACGGCAACAGCCAGTTGCTTGAGGGTCTTGTGAGCGTGGTAACCGCGACGAACGCCCTCCCCCGTGCCGAACATGTAATACACGCGCTTGACCGAAAAAGGGATGTTTTTCCCCTCTTCCAGGGCGATCAGCGAACCCCGGTCATCCCCATGGGTCTGCAGGGGCAACAATTGAATTTTCATTACACATGCCCGTCCGAAATAACCGCCACGTTCTGCTCAAGCCAGCGGCTTACAAGGTCGACATCGACATGATATGACCGGTAATACAGCTCCCTGGAATCCGAGGAACCCACGCGGTAGGTAATGTAATCCATCTCGACGCCCACGATCGCGGCCAGATTGGAGAAGCTGGAGAAGGCCAGGTACTCCTCGGCCATCCAGCACAGGGCCTTGGTGTTTTGCGAGGCGAACATGATGTTGGTCCAGGCCGCCCCCGTAGGGCCGATGATGACCTCGGCGTTGGCCATGATCGCCACCTGATGACTAATGTCCTGCTCTTCCATGTACACGCTTTCAAAACCGTAGCGATCCAGTAGCGCCCTGATCTCCTGTTGGTTGTAACTGCGCAGGAAAGCCTTGCGCGCCAGGAACACTCGTTTGGGCAACGTAGACCGGGGAATTTCCGTCGCTAGCGCCATGGCTTTATCCCGCAGGAACCGGATGGATTCAGGCCGGGAGAAAGTGGTTTCGGCGCTATTGAGTGCATCACCCTTGAAGTTGGGGATGAGGTTGTTCGGCGCACTGATCAGTAGCAGGTCATCCACCCGATAAGACTGCATGTTGGTCAGGAAAAGCAGCTTACGCTTGACCCCTATCGCTTCGATCAGCGTCTTGATCGAGGGTATTTTCTGGCTGCCTGCGGCGATCAATATCGGGTAATCCGCGTACTGAGCAGGCAACTCCGGGACAAACTGCAACTGGCTGAGAATTTCTGACACCCAGTGGTAGTAATTGAGCTCCGTGCAGCCGCTGATGAGGATGCCCTTCTCAACCCGCTCTGGTTCACCGGTGCGCACCAACGCAAGCGTCTGCCCGTGATACAGGAGATGGCCGCCACTGTAATCGGCGCCCACATGGCTAGAAGTCGTAACACGCTCCACGATGACCTGCCCACCCGGCAAAATGAGCGCACGAGACACCGAGCCCACTTGCGCGTGCTGAAAGTTATAAAGGGCCACTTCCGGCAAAACAATGGGCGTGGGCGGGACGTTCAGGCCAATAAACTTCGGGCCTTGCGTAACACCAGACTCTGCAGTCCTGAACACATGAACCTTGTAATCGGTGACCTGATCCAGCCAACGCAATGAAAGACGGTTGACCCTATTACTTTGCTGGTTAACGCGCTGGCAAAGAAGCCAGTAAAGAACATCCGAAACCAGACCCGACTGTTTGCACATCCGCTCGTAGCCAAGCGACTCCAGATGTTTGCCAAGGCGTTGCAGCAACGAGCGTGGCTTCTGGACATCCGCCCCCAGGAAAACCTCAATCCGAGCTTTGGGGACCAAAAGCAAATCAGTCAACTGAGTCAAGATTTCACGGTAGTAATCGCTGGCGATGATGATTTTGTCGTAGACCAGCTCGCTGAGTTTCTGCGGCGCATAAATCAGTTTGCCGAACAGTTTCTGATCATGCTTTTGCGGGTTGTTGTCCAGGAAACCAACCACGTCATAGTGGCTGCGGTTGTACTTGTAAAAGTAAGAACCGCCAGCACCTGTACCAAAGATCAGGATCCGGACTTTTTTCTGAAAAAATCTGCGCACGCCTACCTCGTCTCCCTATTCACAGGCCAGCATGCCTGATGCCCCAAATGCGCTATCAATAGCTGTTGATCGTATTGCCTTTGATCTGGGCGACACCTTTGGCATCCAGATCCCGGCGCGTCCTGATGGGTCTTAACTCACCGTCAATGGCGTGGTTCACGTCATCGATGGCGGTCCTGCCGGAGTTTCCATTGGACTTGCCCAGCAAGTAACGCAACGACAAACGAAAGCGTTCGGATTCGTTCGCCACCGGCCGTGTGCCATGCAACGTGCAGTTGTGCCAAAGCCCCACATAGCCTGGCCCCCCGAGCAATTTTTGATCCTGGCACTGGGCACGATTGCCCCGATCATCGCCATACACCCACTGGTCGTTGCCCAGATGTTCAAGCTGATGGGGGAACAGGGTTGCGCCAAATTTATGGCTGCCGGGCATCAGGTGCAGCGGCGAGTCGTGCTCCGTGACATCGTGCAGGTACACATAAAGCGTTACGAAGGTCGAAGGGTCCAGCTCAACCCGCCCCTGGGGCCAGTCGATGATGTCCTGGTGAAAGTCGATGCCGCGAAAGTAAGTGATGTCACGATACGGCCGCTTGATGTACGGCCCCAGGTTGGCGACGTTTACGTCACGGATCTTTTCCCGGACCCAGTCCGGCAGCCAGGAATCCGGCACCCCGCACACGGCTTTCTTGATCACGACTTCGTAGTCCGCGCCCAGCAGGTCGTGGATGACCGTCGTCAGGCGTGGGTCTTGCTCGATGAATTGCAGTTGATCTTCGAAGCCATTGAGGAAGTTGAACGTCTTGTTCGGGTTGGCGTTCAGGTGGTTTTCCTGAGCCAGATACTCAGCCTGATCCATGAACAGCTCGCCGCCAAATCCTCGTGCGGCGACCATTGCGTCATAAAGGGCCTGGGTCTGGCCGACATCCAGGATGTCGCCAAAAATATGGGCCCCGTGATCAATGAGATTCTGGATACAGGTCTGCATGCTTCACTCTTTATTGCGGTGACTAACTGTTGACGTTATCGGCCCGACACCCCCGAACTGAATGGCTGAAGTGCAATTTCCAGGCCTGTACGCCCAGCGGTATGACAGGCGGGAGTAAAGAGCAATTCGCCCCCGCGCAGGTGACGTGATTAGCGGGTAGCGATGATAAAGAGGCGTGGGAATGGCAATAACACCGTGCCGTCGGCCAATGCCGGATACGCCTGGGAGATCCGCGCCAGGTAGGTTGCCAGGTATTCGCTCTGTTCTGTGTCGGTCAACGGCGCCAGATACGGACGCAGCGCCGACCCCTTGAACCATTCCACCACCGCAGCGTGGCCGCCTGCCAACGGGTGGTGATAGGTCGTGCGCCACACATCCACGGTGCTGCAATGTTTGCTCAACAGCTCGTAGTAGTGGCTCGCCGTGTGCCGCTCGTTGTGTTTGACCGCACCAATCTTGCTGGCCCAAGGCCCCTGCGCCGCCACTTCCCGCGCCAGCTTATGGGCAGGTTCATCAAGGTTGTCCGGGGTCTGGATCGCCAGGGTTCCACCCGGCGTCAGCTGATTCACCAGATGCGGGTACAGCGTGTCGTGGTTGGGCAGCCATTGCAGCGAAGCGTTGGCCAGGATCACATCAAACGGCTGGGCCGGGTTCCAGGCACCAATGTCCGCCAACTCGAAGTTCAGCGCCGGCAATCTTTCCCGCGCGTTGACCACCATGTCGTTGGAACTGTCGAGCCCGGTTACCACCGCGCCAGGAAAACGTGCGGCCAGCACTTCGGTGGAGTTACCCGGGCCGCAGCCCAGGTCGACCGCCGTGCGCACGTCGGCATCAGGAATGGCTGCGACAAGATCGCGGACAGGGCGGGTCCGCTGTTGTTCGAACAGGGAGTACTGCTTGGCTGACCAGGTCATCACGGTGTCCTTTTTATCGGTGGGGTGTTGGGGCACAGCGTAGATCTTGCGACCTATGAGTACAAATGCTAAGAATGGCGACCTGCCATACCTGAGAAGTATCACGATGCTGGAACTTCGACAGCTCAAAGCCTTCGTCGCCATCGCCGAAGAGGGCTACATCACCCGGGCGGCAGAGCGCCTGGGGATGCAGCAACCACCCCTGACACGCCTTCTGCAAGCCCTGGAAGCCGAGCTGGGCGTTGTGCTCGTGGAGCGCCTACCCCGTGGGGTGCGCCCGACCACCGCAGGTTTGGCCTTGCTGGATGAAGCCCGGGCGATCCTTGCCCAGGTGCACGGCGTGACCGATGTCGTGCGTCGCGCAGCCCGAGGCGAACGGGGACGACTGGCCATCGGCTTTACCAGTTCCGCTGCCTTGCACCCGTTCGTACCCAGCGTGTTGCGCCTGTTCAGGGAAACGTTCGTGGGCGTTTCAGTGGTCCTGGAGGAAGCCGGGACCGGCGAACTGCTGGATGCGTTGCAGCATGAAAAACTCGACGCCGCCTTCATCCGCTCGCCCCTGAGCGGCACGCAAGCCTTGCAGGATGAACCGATCCTGGTCGAACCCATGCTGCTCGCACTGCCCACCGATCATCCATTGGCCCGCGACCCCACGTCGCCGCTGCCCATGTCGGCGCTGGCAACCGAAGCCTTCGTCCTTTACCGCCGCAGAGTGGGGCTGGGTCTGTACGACACCATCCTCGTCGCCTGCCGCGAAGCCGGCTTCAGCCCACAAGTGGTGCAGGAAGCCCCGCGCATGACCGCCACCCTGAGCCTGGTGGCGGCTGGCCTGGGCGTCTCCATCGTGCCCTCCTCCATGCGACGCCTGCGGGGCGACGGCATCGTCTATCGCGAACTGTCGGGATGCCAAAGCCTGGTTGCGCCGCTGCACCTCGCTACGCGGATTGGGGACACGTCTTCGGTGCTGCAGAACTTTCGGGAGTTGGTGGTGAAGGCCGCGCCCGGGTACGCATGACGCGTCCCAGAGGGTCGAGAACGAACTGCATACGCCGCGGGTCATAAGCAACGAATTGCTGGTAGAAACCCGGGAGTCTTCTACATGCTCGAATCGACATGGACTGCACTCAAGCATCATCAACGGATGAAGCAAATCGTGATCATCCTGGCCAGCTTCGGTGCCCAGGACGTGCTGTACCGCCTGGGCCTGGGAGCGCTGGTCAGTGAGGCGGAGCAAGTCGCTGCCCAGCCCACTGACCAGGGTACTGCGCAACGTGTGCGCCAGGCACTGGAAGCGCTGGGCCCCACCTTCGTCAAGCTCGGGCAGATCCTTGCCAGCCGCAGCGATATCTTGCCGGCACCGTGGATCGACGAGCTGGAAACCCTGCACAGCAGCGCAGCTACCCTGCCTTGGGAGCAATTGCAGAGCCAGGTCCTTGAAGACCTGGGTGCCGATCTGGATCAGGTGTTCGCCGAGTTCGACACCACCCCGTTGGCGGCGGCGTCCATGGCGCAGGTCTACCGGGCGCGCTTGCTCAGTGGCGAGGACGTGGTCGTCAAGGTTCAACGCCCCGGCCTGCGGCGCAAAATGACGGCCGACCTGCAGCTGCTGGAAAGCGTCGCCCAACTGATTGAGCAAACCAGCGCCCTGGCGCAGTACCAGCCACGCAAGATGGTCCGGCAACTGGCCCGGGCGATGCTGGAAGAGCTGGACTTCACTCAGGAAGGCCTCAACTGCGATGCCGTGGCAGCCAATTTTTCCGGGCAGCCTCACATTGTCATTCCACGTATCTACTGGGCCCACTCAAGCGAGCGGCTGCTGGTTCAGGACTACCTGCCCAGCCATACCCCACTGGAGCGCCAGGCACTCATCGAACAAGGACTGGACCCGAGCCTGCTGGCCAGTCGTGGTGCGCAGGCCTTCATCAAAATGCTCCTGGAAGACGGGCTGTTCCATGGCGACCCGCATCCTGGCAACCTCAAGGCCATGAAGGATAACCGTGTCGGCTTTATCGACTTCGGCATGGTCGGTCGTCTCGACGAGCGCCGACGCCTGGAGGTGACGAGCTTTATGCGCGCCGTGACCGAGGGCAACAGTGCTGCGCTGGTGACGGTGCTGATCGACTGGAACAGCGACGGCGTAAAGAACATGTCCGCCATCGAGCAGGCCGCCAGCGAATACATGGCGCGCCACGGCGGCAAAGCGCTGAAAATGAGTGCGCTGATTGCAGATTTTCTGGCGCTGATGCGTGAATACCAGTTGCTGCTGCCACCCGATTTGCTGGTGCTGTTCAAGGCACTGGTGACCGCTGATGGCGTGCTGACGCGCCTGGACCCGCAACTGGACCTCATCGCCACTGCCAGACCGGCCATCACCAAAATGCTCGAGGAACAACTGAGCTGGAAAATCGCCAGGCGCCTGGGGCTCGATGGCTTTGCATGGGGGCGTGACTTGCTGGGGGAAATCCCCCAATTGACGCGCTTGCTGGTCAATCGACTCAAGCACGGCGTGCTGGAAGTGCGCATGGACCTGCCGGGGCTGGAACGTCTGGAACGCTCCCTGCGCCTGGCCTCGACAAGGCTGTCTCTGGCGTTGCTGGTGAGTGCACTGGTGATCGCCTTCGGCCCCCAAATCGCAGCGGCTGGCCCTGTCTGGATGGGCTTGCCCATGTTCAGCTGGCTGGCGGCGATCGCTACTCTAGGTGGTGTGATGGCGTTCCTGTGGAGCCTGTTCAAAAGCTCCTGACTCGCAAAAACTGTGGGTAATAAAAAAGCGAAGCCGGATCAATGGCCTCGCTTTTTAATTTTTACGGTTCTGAAAACGCTGGGGATCAGAACGGAATATCGTCATCAAAGCTGTCGAAATCAGGCGCTGGCTGCGGAGCCTGTTGCGGCGCTGGACGCGATTCGCGTTGAGGCTGCTGCGATGGCTGCGGACGCGACTGTTGTGGACGCGGAGCGGAGTTCTGATAGTTGCCGCCGCCCTGCCCTTGTGGAGCGCCTTCGCCTTGTGGACGGCCGCCCAGCAGTTGCATGGTGCCTTGCATGTCGACGACGATCTCAGTGGTGTAGCGCTTGATGCCGTCTTTTTCCCACTCGCGGGTCTGCAGCTTGCCTTCGATGTAGACCTGGGAACCCTTGCGCAGGTATTCGCCAGCGATTTCGGCCACTTTGCCGAACATCGAGACACGGTGCCATTCAGTCTTTTCAACTTTCTGGCCGGTTTGCTTGTCGGTCCATTGTTCGCTGGTCGCCAGACTCAGGTTGGTCACGGCATTACCGTTAGGCATGTAGCGAACTTCGGGATCCTGGCCGCATGTACCGACCAATATGACTTTGTTAACCCCACGGGCCATAACGTTCTCCTAGGCTTCGCACGCTTCTGACACTGGGTTGACCAGCAGATCGAGCGACGCACGGTCCAATAATTTTGTGTCCAATTTGATATAGATGGCGGCCTCATCGGCAACCACCACCGCATCCGTTACACCGGGTGCGGCTAGTAACCGCTCTATCAGTCCCGCGTCACGCTGCGCCTCGGGCGACAACGGCAGGCGTAGGCTGGTCACGTATGGCGGCTCGCGCATAGTAACAGCAAAAGCGAGCCAAATCGCACACAGCCCGGCACCACCCAGGAACACCACGCTCAACCCGCCGTGCTGAAAAAGCCAGCCGCCGAGGATACCGCCTGCCGCCGAACCGAGGAACTGGCTGGTGGAATAAACTCCCATCGCCGTGCCTTTTCCGCCAGCCGGTGAGACTTTGCTGATCAGTGATGGCAGCGTGGCTTCGAGCAGGTTGAACGCGGTGAAGAACACCACGGTGCCGATGACCAGCGCTCGCAATGTGTCGCCGAACGCCCAGAAGAATAGCTCAGTCAGCAACAGCACGCTGACGGCGCCCAGCAGAACGCGCTTCATCTGACGCTTCTTTTCGCCATAGATGATGAACGGGATCATGGCGAAGAAAGAGATCAGCAAGGCCGTGAGGTAGACCCACCAGTGCTGTTCCTTGGGCAAACCGGCTTTTTCCACCAGCGCCAGGGGCAAGGCAACGAAGCTGGACATGAGCATCGCGTGCAACACGAAGATACCCAAATCCAGGCGCAACAGGTCGGGGTGACGCAAGGTGGCCCCCAATGCCTGCTTCGCCAGACCAGACTCCCGGTGCTGCAGCGTGACCGTGGACTTGGGCACCACGAAGGCGACGATCAGGATCCCCAGCAGCGCCATTCCGCCGGTGGCCAGGAACAGGCCCGACAACCCGAAGGCGCCGGTGAGCAACGGCCCCACCACCATGGCGACGGCAAACGACAGACCGATGGTCATGCCGATCATCGCCATGGCCTTGGTGCGGTGCTGTTCGCGGGTCAGGTCCGACAACAGGGCCATGACCGCCGCCGAGATAGCGCCAGCACCTTGCAGGATACGTCCGGCGATAATGCCCCAGATCGAATCCGCATGAGCCGCCAGCAGGCTGCCGAGGGCGAAGATGATCAGCCCCAGGTAAATCACCGGGCGGCGCCCGATGCGGTCGGAAATGATACCGAACGGAATCTGCAGCACCGCCTGTGTCAGGCCGTAGGCACCGATCGCCAGACCGATCAGCGCAGGGCTTGCTCCCGCCAGGTCCATGCCGTAGGTCGCAAGGACCGGCAGCACCATGAACATGCCAAGCATTCGGAACGCGAACACAAGGGCCAGACCGCCTGCTGCGCGGGTCTCGCTGCCACTCATGCGTTCGCTGTGGGGATCGTGCATGGAAAAACCTCGTGTGAACCGGCGGCGATTCTACCAGTCCCATCGCTGTACAGCACATACGCGACGCTTTGCCGCGTCTAGATGGCACAGTCTTCATGTAAGGCTGCGACAGCCGATTTGATAGTGTGCATCCATCCAGTATTTGACCGTATACTCCTACGTTTTCGACGCCCGCCGAGCGAGGCCACTTTGGACAAGATCCTGATTCGTGGGGCCCGAACCCACAACCTGAAGAACATTGACCTCACCCTGCCACGCGACAAACTGATCGTCATCACCGGGCTTTCCGGCTCTGGCAAGTCATCGCTGGCCTTTGACACGCTGTATGCCGAAGGGCAACGGCGCTATGTTGAATCGCTTTCTGCATACGCACGGCAATTTCTGTCGATGATGGAAAAGCCGGACGTCGATACCATCGAAGGCCTGTCGCCAGCGATTTCCATCGAACAGAAATCCACGTCGCACAACCCGCGTTCGACGGTCGGCACCATCACCGAGATCTACGACTACCTGCGCCTGCTGTATGCACGTGTGGGTCAGCCACGTTGCCCGGACCACGATATCCCGCTGGAAGCCCAGACCGTCAGCCAGATGGTCGATCTGGTCATGGCGCAACCCGAGGGCAGCAAACTGATGCTGCTGGCCCCCGTGGTCCGCGAGCGCAAAGGCGAACACCTGGCCGTGTTCGAGGAACTGCGCGCCCAGGGTTTCGTGCGTGCCCGGGTCAACGGCAAGCTGTGTGAGCTCGATGAGCTGCCGAAACTGGATAAACAGAAGAAGCATTCCATTGATGTGGTGGTTGACCGCTTCAAAGTCCGGGCTGACCTGCAACAGCGTCTGGCCGAGTCCTTCGAGACCGCGCTGAAGCTGGCAGACGGCATCGCCTGGGTCGCCCCTATGGACGACGAGCCCGGCGAAGAAATGATCTTCTCCGCGCGCTTCGCCTGTCCCATCTGCGGCCATGCGATCAGCGAACTTGAACCCAAGCTGTTCTCCTTCAACAACCCGGCGGGCGCTTGCCCGACGTGCGATGGCCTGGGCGTCAAACAGTTCTTCGACATCAAGCGCCTGGTCAATGGCGAACTGACGCTGGCCGAGGGCGCGATACGCGGCTGGGACCGACGAAACGTCTATTACTTCCAGATGCTCGGATCGTTGGCCAAGCACTACGATTTCAGCCTGGAAGTGCCGTTCAAGGAACTGCCCGCCGACAAGCAGAAAATCCTGCTCAACGGCAGCGGCACCCAGAACGTCGATTTCCGTTACCTCAACGACCGGGGCGACATCGTCAAGCGCGCGCACCCGTTCGAAGGCATCGTGCCTAATCTGGAGCGTCGCTACCGGGAAACCGAATCGGCGACCGTGCGCGAAGAACTGGCCAAGTTCCTCAGCACCCAGCCTTGCCCGGATTGCCGTGGCACACGTCTGCGTCGTGAAGCGCGGCACGTGTGGGTAGGTGAGAAAACCCTGCCTGCGGTGACCAGCATGCCGATTGGCGATGCCACCGATTACTTTGAAGTGCTGAAACTGACCGGACGACGCGGCGAAATTGCCGACAAGATCCTCAAGGAAATTCGCGAGCGGCTGCAGTTCCTGGTCAACGTCGGTCTCGATTACCTGACGCTGGACCGCAGTGCCGACACTCTGTCGGGTGGCGAGGCGCAGCGTATTCGTCTGGCCAGCCAGATCGGCGCCGGTCTGGTCGGGGTCATGTACATCCTCGATGAGCCCTCCATCGGCCTGCATCAACGCGATAACGACCGTTTGCTGGGCACACTCAAGCACCTGCGGGACATCGGCAACACGGTGATCGTGGTCGAACACGATGAAGACGCTATTCGTCTGGCGGACTACGTAGTCGATATCGGCCCGGGCGCAGGCGTGCATGGTGGCCACATCGTCGCTGAAGGCACCCCTGCCGAAGTGATGTCGCACCCCGACTCCCTGACCGGCAAGTACCTGTCTGGCCGGGTGAAGATCGAAGTCCCTGCCAAGCGCACGCCGCGCAACAAGAAACTCAACCTGACGCTCAAGGGCGCGCGCGGCAACAACCTGCGCAACGTCGATCTGGAAATACCGATCGGCTTGCTGACCTGCGTGACCGGTGTTTCCGGCTCCGGCAAATCGACGCTGATCAACAACACCCTGTTCCCCCTGAGTGCGACGGCTCTCAATGGCGCAACAACGCTGGAAGCAGCGACCCACGACAGCATCGACGGCCTTCAGCATCTGGACAAGGTGGTGGATATCGACCAAAGCCCGATCGGTCGTACACCCCGCTCCAACCCTGCGACCTACACCGGGCTGTTTACGCCGATTCGCGAGTTGTTCGCGGGCGTGCCGGAATCCCGTTCCCGGGGCTACGGGCCAGGCCGGTTCTCGTTCAACGTCAAGGGAGGTCGTTGCGAAGCCTGCCAGGGCGACGGTTTGATCAAGGTTGAAATGCACTTCCTGCCGGACATCTATGTGCCCTGCGATGTGTGCAAGAGCAAGCGCTACAACCGCGAAACCCTGGAGATCAAGTACAAGGGCAAGAGCATCCACGAAGTGCTGGAAATGACGATCGAGGAAGCACGTGAGTTCTTCGATGCCGTACCGGCACTGGCGCGCAAGCTGCAAACACTGATGGATGTGGGGCTGTCGTACATCAAGCTGGGCCAGTCAGCGACCACCCTTTCGGGCGGCGAAGCGCAACGGGTCAAGCTGTCACGCGAGCTGTCCAAGCGCGACACCGGCAAGACGCTGTATATCCTCGATGAGCCGACCACGGGCCTGCACTTCGCGGATATCCAGCAACTGCTCGACGTACTGCATCGCCTGCGCGATCACGGCAATACCGTTGTGGTGATCGAGCACAACCTGGACGTCATCAAGACGGCAGACTGGTTGGTGGACCTGGGCCCTGAAGGCGGTTCCAAAGGCGGCCAGATCATCGCCAGCGGCACACCGGAACAGGTCGCGAACATGAAGCAGTCCTACACCGGCCATTACCTGAAACCCTTGCTGGAGCGTGACAAGGCCTGAGGTAAGGTTTTGTTCCAGCCATGAAAAAGCCCCTGCCGCATCACTGCGTCAGGGGCTTTTTTTAATCTGCAGCTATCGGCGGATCAGAACTGCGATTGCAGGTAATTTTCCAGGCCGATGGACTTGATCAGACCCAACTGTTGCTCAAGCCAGTAGGTATGGTCTTCTTCGGTGTCGGCCAACTGCACGCGCAGAATTTCGCGGCTGACATAATCCTTGTGCAGCTCGCAAAGCTCGATGCCCTTGCACAGCGCAGCTCGTACCTTGTACTCGAGGCGAAGATCGCTGGCGAGCATCTCAGGAACCGTAGTGCCGGTATCCAGGTCGTCAGGACGCATGCGTGGCGTGCCTTCGAGCATCAGGATGCGACGGATCAGAGCGTCAGCGTGTTGCGCCTCTTCTTCCATCTCGTGGTTGATACGTTCGTAGAGCTTGGTGAAGCCCCAGTCTTCGTACATGCGCGAATGGATGAAATATTGGTCACGTGCAGACAGTTCTCCCGTCAGCAACGTGTTCAGATAATCGATTACGTCCGGGTGACCTTGCATCGCCCTACATCTCCCTGCTTGAAAGGCTGTAGTTTGAACGAACCGGCCCGGCAGGTCACTTCAAAAAAGGGTAAAAAGTGAGGAAAAGCAGCGAAAGTCGGATAACCGGAAGCGAAAAACCGCCCAAATGAGGGCGGTTCTGTTTATCACTTAGACTTAGTTCAAGGTTACGCCCAGCGCTTTGGCAATACCTTCGCCGTAAGCCGGATCTGCCTTGAAGAAGTACTGCAGTTGACGCTGTACCACGTCGCTGGAAACGCCGCTCATGGCACCGGCAATGTTGTTGATCAACAGCGCCTTCTGATCAGCATTCATCAGGTTGAACAGCTTCCCGGCCTGGCTGAAGTAATCAGTGTCTTCGCGATGATCGTAACGATCAGCCGCACCGCTCAGGGCCAACGCAGGCTCGGCATAACGAGGCGCTTGTTTAGGCGCGTCCGAGAAGCTGTTCGGCTCGTAATTAGGTGCCGCACCACCGTTGTTGCCGAACGCCATGGCACCATCACGCTGGTAGCTGTAGACCGGACTCTTCGGCGCGTTGATCGGCAACTGCTGGTGGTTGGTACCCACACGGTAGCGGTGCGCATCTGCGTAAGCGAATACCCGGCCTTGCAGCATACGGTCTGGCGACAGACCAACACCCGGCACCATGTTGCTTGGACCAAACGCTGCTTGCTCAACCTCTGCAAAGTAGTTCTGCGGGTTACGGTTGAGCTCGATCTCACCCACTTCAATCAGTGGGTATTCTTTTTGCGACCAGGTCTTGGTCACATCGAACGGGTTCTCGTGGTGTGCAGCCGCCTGAGCTTCAGTCATCAGCTGGATGCAGACACGCCATTTCGGGAAATCACCACGCTCGATGGCTTCGAACAGGTCGCGCTGCGCGTAGTCAGGATCAGTCCCGGCAATACGCGCGGCATCAGCAGGCGTCAGGTTCTTGATGCCTTGCTTGGTCTTGTAGTGCCACTTGACCCAATGACGCTCACCCGACGCGCTGATGAGGCTGTAGGTGTGGCTGCCGAAGCCGTGCATGTGACGATAGCCATCAGGGATGCCACGGTCCGAAAACAGCGTGGTGACCTGGTGCAGCGCCTCAGGGGAATGCGACCAGAAGTCCCACATCATTTGCGCGCTCTTCAGGTTGGTCTGCGGCAAACGTTTTTGCGTGTGGATGAAATCGGGGAACTTGAGCGGATCCCGAATGAAGAACACAGGCGTGTTGTTGCCAACGATGTCCCAGTTGCCTTCTTCGGTGTAGAACTTCAGTGCGAAGCCACGTGGATCACGCTCGGTGTCGGCCGAACCACGCTCGCCACCCACTGTGGAGAAACGCAGGAAAATGGGAGTCTGCTTACCCACAGACTCGAACAGTTTGGCGCTGGAGTATTGGGTGATATCGCGGCTGACCGTAAAGGTACCGTGAGCACCCGAGCCTTTCGCGTGGACGCGGCGCTCAGGAATGTTTTCACGATTGAAGTGAGCGAGCTTCTCGATCAGATGAAAATCGTCGAGCAGCAAAGGGCCCCGTGGGCCGGCGGAGCGGGAATTCTGGTTGTCGGCAACGGGCGCGCCGCTGGCAGTCGTAAGCGTTTTATTCTGGCTCATGCGTAATCTTCCTCAGGCGTATACAGCCGGCTAATCGGCATGAGGAGGAGTATTGTCCATAAACATTACACGTTCAAATTCATTAAATATTCGGTATTGATAGTAATTTCCAATACGCGAAAAACAAAAAACCGAGCACGAGGCTCGGTTCTTTGTTCAGACTGACGTCTTATTCAGCAGCTTCTACAGCACCACCGACAGGACGATCAACCAACTCGACGTACGCCATAGGCGCGTTGTCGCCAGCGCGGAAACCGCACTTGAGGATGCGCAGGTAGCCACCCTCACGAGTTGCATAGCGCTTGCCCAGATCGTTGAACAGCTTGCCAACGATTTCTTTCGAACGAGTACGGTCGAAAGCCAGACGGCGGTTAGCCAGGCTATCTGTCTTGGCCAAAGTGATCAGCGGCTCAGCAACGCGACGCAGTTCTTTGGCTTTCGGCAATGTAGTTTTGATCAGCTCGTGCTCGAACAGCGACACCGCCATGTTTTGAAACATGGCCTTACGGTGGGAGCTAGTCCGGCTCAGGTGACGACCACTTTTACGATGACGCATGGTTCATTCCTTACCAAACACTACGTTCGGTGATTACGACGATCAGGCCGTAGCCTTGTCGTCCTTCTTAAGACTTGCCGGCGGCCAGTTGTCGAGGCGCATGCCGAGGGACAGACCACGGGAGGCCAGGACATCCTTGATCTCAGTCAAGGATTTCTTGCCCAGGTTCGGAGTCTTCAACAGTTCTACTTCGGTGCGCTGAATCAGGTCGCCGATGTAGTAAATGTTCTCCGCCTTAAGGCAGTTGGCCGAACGTACGGTCAGTTCCAAATCGTCAACCGGACGGAGCAGGATCGGATCGATCTCGTCTTCCTGTTCGATTACCACTGGCTCACTGTCACCTTTGAGGTCGACGAACGCAGCCAACTGCTGTTGCAGGATGGTTGCAGCGCGGCGAATGGCCTCTTCAGGATCCAGGGTACCGTTGGTTTCCAGATCAATAACCAGCTTGTCCAGGTTAGTACGCTGCTCGACACGGGCGTTTTCCACCACGTATGCGATGCGGCGAACCGGGCTGAACGAAGAATCGAGCTGCAAGCGACCAATGCTGCGGCTTTCGTCTTCATCGCTCTGACGCGAGTCTGCCGGTTCATAACCACGACCACGAGCTACGGTGAGCTTCATGTTCAGGGCGCCGTTAGACGCCAGGTTAGCGATTACGTGATCGGGGTTAACGATCTCGACATCATGATCCAGCTGAATATCGGCAGCGGTAACCACCCCCGAACCCTTCTTCGACAAGGTCAGCGTAACTTCGTCTCGACCGTGCAGCTTGATAGCCAGACCTTTAAGGTTCAACAGGATTTCAATTACGTCTTCCTGTACACCTTCGATGGCGCTGTACTCATGGAGCACACCGTCAATCTCGGCCTCGACTACTGCACAGCCGGGCATGGAGGACAACAGGATGCGGCGCAGCGCGTTGCCCAGGGTATGGCCAAAACCACGCTCGAGAGGCTCGAGAGTAATCTTGGCGCGGGTTGGACTGACAACCTGCACATCAATGTGACGGGGTGTCAGGAACTCATTTACCGAAATCTGCATGGATGCACCTATTTTCTAGCCCTTACTTGGAGTAGAGCTCGACAATCAGGCTTTCGTTGATGTCGGCGGACAGATCACTGCGAGCTGGAACGCTTTTGAAAACGCCAGATTTTTTCTCAGTGTCTACTTCTACCCATTCTACGCGGCCACGTTGGGCACACAGATCGAGAGCCTGGACAATACGCAGTTGGTTCTTAGCTTTCTCACGAATAGCGACCACGTCACCAGCACGAACCTGGTAAGACGGAACGTTTACGGTTTTGCCGTTAACGCTGACCGATTTGTGCGATACCAGCTGACGGGATTCGGCGCGAGTCGAGCCAAAACCCATACGGTATACAACGTTGTCCAAACGGCATTCGAGCAGTTGCAGCAGGTTTTCACCAGTAGCGCCTTTCTTGCCGGCAGCTTCTTTGTAGTAACCGCTGAACTGACGCTCGAGAACGCCATAGATACGACGGACTTTCTGCTTTTCACGCAGTTGAGTACCGTAATCGGACTGACGACCGCGGCGTTGGCCGTGGATACCAGGAGCCGCTTCGATGTTGCACTTCGATTCGATAGCGCGGACGCCGCTCTTCAAGAAGAGGTCTGTACCTTCGCGACGAGCGAGTTTGCATTTGGGACCAATGTAACGAGCCATTTCTTACAGTCTCCTGGATTACACGCGGCGCTTCTTCGGCGGACGGCACCCGTTGTGCGGGATTGGCGTCACGTCGGTGATGCTGGCGATCTTATAGCCACAG